>OMDO01000051.1_pt1 | contig 78984 bp, 49 predicted proteins | sample 1674051 | NCBI WGS metagenome assembly OMDO01 (sample SAMEA103958138, study PRJEB25191) | human gut metagenome | biome: human-associated habitat [ENVO:00009003]; feature: intestine environment [ENVO:2100002]; material: feces | place: Germany | collected 2013/2015 | reverse complement strand
TCTCAACTGAGCAACTCTCAACTGAGCAACTCTCAACTGAGCAACTCTCAACTGAGCAACTCTCAACTGAGCAACTCCTCATCGGCGGAGCCGACAACTCAAAACTCAAAATTCAAAACTCAAAACTCGAATCTTCCCTTCACCCCCGTCAACCGCACTCTGCACGAGGGTTTCGCCGACAACGATCTGCGTCTGTGCTTCTTCACCGACCATCAGATATTCGACCGCTTCCACAAGTACAACCTTAAGTCGGACGCAGCCCGCACGGGCAAGATGGCGCTCACGATGAAGGAGTTGCAGGAGATGGAACCCGGCGACTTCATCGTGCACGTCGACTTCGGCATCGGCAAGTTCGGCGGCTTGGTGCGTGTGCCTGTGGGCGACTCATATCAGGAGATGATACGCCTCTACTATCAGCGCGGCGACATCGTCGATGTGTCTATCCACTCGCTCTACAAGATATCGAAGTATCGCCGCAGCGACACGGGCGAACCGCCCCGACTCAGCACGCTCGGCACCGGCGCATGGGAGAAACTGAAGGAGCGCACGAAGAAACGCATCAAGGACATTGCGCGCGACCTCATCAAGCTATACGCCAAGCGGCGCCACGAGAAAGGCTTCGCTTATTCTGCCGACTCGTACCTGCAGAACGAGCTTGAGGCGTCGTTCCTCTACGAGGACACGCCCGACCAGCAGCGCGCCACGCACGACGTGAAGACCGACATGGAGTCTGCCCGACCGATGGACCGCCTTGTGTGTGGCGACGTGGGGTTCGGCAAGACCGAAGTGGCGATACGTGCGGCGTTCAAGGCGGCATGCGACTCGAAGCAGGTGGCGGTGCTCGTGCCTACAACGGTGCTCGCCTTCCAGCACTACAAGACTTTCTCAGACCGTCTGAAGAACATGCCGGTGCGTGTCGACTATCTCTCGCGTGCTCGCACGGCGAAGCAGACACGCGAGGTGCTTGCCGACCTTAAGGCGGGCAAGATAGACATACTCGTTGGCACGCACAAGCTGATAGGAAAGACTGTGGAATGGCACGACCTCGGACTTCTCATCATCGACGAGGAGCAGAAGTTCGGTGTGTCTACAAAGGAGAAGCTGCGCAAGCTGAAGACCAACGTCGACACGCTCACGATGTCGGCTACGCCTATACCGCGCACGCTACAGTTCTCGCTGATGGGCGCTCGCGACATGAGCATCATGCGCACGCCGCCGCCCAACCGCTACCCCGTGCAGACCGAACTGGGCGTGTACGGACATGAGATAATAGCCGACGCCATCAACTTCGAGATGTCGCGCAACGGACAGGTGTTCTTCGTGAACGACCGCATCAACAACCTGCCCGAGATTGCTGCGCTCATAAAGAGATACGTGCCCGACGCGCGTGTGGCTATCGGACACGGACAGATGTCGCCCGAGGAGCTTGAGAAGATTCTCATCGGCTTCATGAACTACGACTACGATGTGCTGCTCTCTACGACCATCGTCGAGAACGGCATCGACATAAGCAACGCCAACACCATCATCATCAACGACGCCCACCGCTTCGGACTCTCCGACCTCCACCAGATGCGCGGTCGTGTGGGACGTTCCAACCGCAAGGCGTTCTGCTACCTGCTTGCGCCGCCTAAGTCGGTGCTCACGCCCGAGGCACGACGCCGCCTTGAGGCTTTGGAGAACTTCTCCGAACTGGGCAGCGGCTTCAACCTCGCCATGCAAGACCTCGACATCCGCGGTGCGGGCAACCTGCTTGGCGCCGAGCAGAGCGGATTCATGGAGGATCTTGGCTACGAGACTTATCAGAAGATTCTCAACCAGGCTGTCACCGAACTGAAGAACGACGAGTTCGCCGATATGTATGCTGAGGAGATGGCTGCGGGCAACCATCTCACGGGCGACGCCTTCGTGGAAGACTGCGCCGTGGAGAGCGACCTCGAGATGTACTTCCCCGACACTTACGTGCCGGGAAGCGCAGAGCGCATGCTGCTCTACCGCGAGCTCGACAACATCAGCGACGACGCTGCGCTCGACGCCTACCGCCAGCGACTCATCGACCGCTTCGGCGCTATGCCTCACGAGGGCGAAGAGCTGCTGCAGGTGGTGCCGCTGCGCCGCTACGGCAAGAGTCTCGGCTGCGAGAAGATCATTCTGAAGCAGGGCCGCATGCAGATGCAGTTCGTGAGCAACCCCAACTCTGCCTACTACAAGAGTGCTACATTTGGCAAGGTTCTCAACTACATCGCTGCCAACGCACGCCGCTGCGACCTCAAGGAAGTGAGGGGCAAGCGCTATATGGTGGTGAGCGGTGTGCCTACCGTAGGCGAAGCGGTGAAAGTGCTTTTAAAAGTAAAAAAGTAAAAAGGGATTTTAAAAGTAAAAGAGTAAAAAAGTAAAAGCGTCACCACTTGGCTTTTGCCATAGTAGGTGACGCTTTTACGTTTATATACAATACTCTCACGTTACGCTTTAATGCGCTATGTATTTGCACTTGTTCTGTATGTATATGCCCTTTTCAGGTTTCGCAATCTTCACACCCGAAATGCTATACACATCAGCGTTCTTCTGGTCCTCAGCAGTTACGTTTTCGATGCCGGTCGTTGTGTTATAGAAGTCGTCTTTGGTGAATATCAATTCGCCGTTGTCGTAACACTCTACCATATAGTCTTCCAAGATATAGGGCGGCGCCAATTCGATTCCCATTTCCGGTATAATCTCAAATGCGTTTCTACTGCCTATGCCTTCAACCCAAACGTAGTCACTTAGCACAAGGCGTCTGTATGTGCGGTTTTTCGCCTCAAACGTTTCTTCATTTGTAACTACATATTTAGGATAACTGGAAACGCAATCGCCTTCATGCAGACTGAAATCAAAATACAGAACATCCCCATCTTCGCTGTAGCTATACACCTTGCGGTCTTTTTCTATTGCGGCGAAGTACGTGCATCTGCTTTCTCCCGACGGAACATCCTGGGTATACTCCTTGCACATCTTCTTGTATGCGACACCGTTTATAAGACTGTCGCCCACCACCTTTATGGTGTATGTCCATTCTCCGTTCGGCTCCCAATCTACTTCCGACAATGCCACTCTACGAAAACAATGCCACTCCTTTCCGTCGGTCAGCATCGGACGGTATTCTTGTGCAAACGTAGATAATGTGATAAGGCACAACAACATGTTTAATAGTAGTTTTTTCTTCATAGGTTTAAAGTTTTAGTCATTATTTTTTGCAAATGTAGTTTTTTTTTAAATAAAAACAAATATTTGGCGTTAATATTTTAATGGACAACAAAAAAACAACGATATGACAACACTTCTTCTTGTGCGCCACGGCGAGACCGTCGACAATGTGCGCCAGATTATGCAGGGGCAGACTAAAGGCGAGCTGACCCCGAACGGCATCGAGCAGGCACGCGCCCTCGCTGCCGAGCTAAAAGATACGCCCATCGACGTGTTCGTGTCGAGCGACCTTAAGCGCGCTTTCGACACGTGTGTGATACTGGCGGCTGCGCACGGCGTGGCGCCCGACGCTATCGTGCAGACAAAACTGCTGCGCGAGCGCGACTGGGGCAGCTTCACGGGCAGATATATCCCCGACCTGAAGGATGCGGTGTGGACCGACGACATTGAGTCGCTCGACGCTCTTAGGGCGCGTGCCGCATCATTCCTGCAGTTCGTGAGAGAGAATTATGATGGAAAGATCGTGCTTGCCGTGGGACACGGAATAATGAGCAAGGCAATAAGAAGCGTGCATAGCGGCACGCCGATGAACGAAACGCCACGCATGGCGAATGCGGAGGTGGTGAGGCTGGAGGTAATTAGTAATTAGTAATTAGTAATTCGTAATTATTAATTAGTAATTAGGAATAGTAATAGTAAGAGCAACATAAGTAGCGGAGGTCTCCGGCCTCCGCAGCACCAAGTCGGACACAAATTGTATGTCTGTTTTAGGATGCTGCGGAGGCCGGAGACCTCCGCTACTATTATTATCTACGGCTGCCGAAGCCACCGCCGCCTCTTGACGATGATGAGCCTCTTGACGAGCTGCCGCCACCGAACGAAGACGAACTTCTCGACGGACTGTTGCTTCTTGAAGAGCCGAACGAAGAAGAGCTTCTTGACGAACCAAACGAAGAAGAACTTCTTGACGATCCGAACGACATGCTGCTGCCTCTCGACGAGCTGTCTACGGGCTTGAACGTAGAGCGCGGTGTCGACTGCATAGGCGAGCCGAAGCTGCGGTTGCTGCGACCAGAGCCGAAGCTGCGGCTTGAAGAGCTGCTGCCGCTATCCGACTGGCGCACGGTGGTGCGTGTGCTGCTCTCGCGACTGCCGAAGCCCGAGTTGCCGCGGCTTGAGCCGAAGCTGCTGTTGTCGCGGCGTGAGCCAGAGCCGAATCCGTTGACATCGCGGCTTGAGCCCGAAGCTACGCCGTTGATGTTGCGACGGAGGGCATTGTTGTCGCGGCGCGAGCCGAAGCCCGAGTTGTTGTTCTTCTGTTCCACCTGACGGTTGCCGCGCACGCCGAACGACTGGCGGTTGCCGCGTCCGTAGTCGCCACGCTGGAATCCGTCACGCATGCCGAAGTAGTTGTCGCCGCGGCGCGAGCCGAACGTTCTGCCGCTATACCACGAGCGTCCGTTGTTCTGACGCCACGAGTGGCCGCCACGATAGCTCACATACACCGTCGGACGATGGAAGTAGAAGTAGTCGCGGTGCGGATAGCGGGCGTAGATGGCGAAGTGCCAGCAGCCAGAGTGGAAGTAGAGCGGACGGTAGAAGTAAGCCGCGTCGCAGAACATACGATACTGCCAGTCGAGCAGCACGTAGCTGAAGTCGAGGTTACGCCAGCGCCAGTAGTCGCCGTACAGCTCGTCGTACGAGTTGACGCTGAGCAGATAGTCGAGGTTTATCTCGTAAGCCGCCTCATACTGGTCGTCAGTGAGGTTCAGCTCGTAAGCCATCTTGTCGGTGAGGAACAGAGCCTGTTCGCGCGCCTGACTGTAGCTCATTGCGCCGGCTGTCACCATGAAGCCGAACACCATTACTATTGTTGCGAAAAACCTTTTCATAATATTTCTGTTTTAAAAGTTATACATTATCTTAAAGTGGAGCCCTCTCAGGGGCTCTATAGGAGGTGCTTTCTAGGGGGTGCACTTGTCTCAAGTGCACCAACCAAGTAGAATGCTCTGTTGGTGCAACTACTGCTATGTTGGTGCAGTTGAGACAACTGCACCCCCTTGAGGTTTCCTTTCGCTTGCAAAGTTAGAACTTTATCAGCGCACGTCAAAGGGATTTTCCCTAAACGCTTGTGGGAAAATCCCTAAACAGCTTAGAGACAATCGTCGGATTCCGTCCGCCGTCCGATCAGATTCCGTACGCCGTCCAATCGGATTCCGTACGCCGCCCGATCAGATTCCGTACGCCGTCCAATCAGATTCCGTCCGCTATCCGATGACTTAACGACCGCCGCAACACAACAAACCAACCGCCGCAACACAACAAACCGACCGCCACAACCCAACAAACCGACCGCCGCAACCCTATTGTTTCATAACATTTAACGCCTCAGACGCTACATAATCAATCAAAAAAGCGTAACTTTGCACTTTAAAGGTGGCTGTTTGCACATTGTTATTATAGCACACAGCGCACTACATATCAGTAAATTAACAATAAAACACATATAAAATGGCACAAGAAGACGTTTTCAAGAAAATCGTGAGTCACTGCAAGGAGTATGGTTTCGTGTTCCCGAGCAGCGAAATTTATGACGGACTGGCTGCAGTATACGACTACGGACAGAACGGTGTAGAACTGAAGAACAACATCAAACAATACTGGTGGAAGAGCATGGTGCTGCTGCACGACAACATCGTGGGTATCGACTCTGCCATCTTCATGCACCCTACTATCTGGAAGGCAAGCGGACACGTAGACGCTTTCAACGACCCGCTCATCGACAACCGCGACTCTAAGAAGCGCTACCGTGCCGACGTTCTCATCGAGGACCAGATTGCAAAGTACGACGAGAAGATTGAGAAGGAGATTGCCAAGGCTCGCAAGCGCTTCGGCGAGAGCTTCGACGAGGCTCAGTTCCGCGCTACCAACGCTCGCGTAATCGAGCACCAGCAGAAGCGCGACGCTCTCCACGCACGCTACACAGAGGCTATGCAGGGACCTGACCTCGCTGAGCTCAAGCAGATCATCCTCGACGAGGAGATCGTAGACCCGATCAGCGGCACAAAGAACTGGACCGACGTGCGCCAGTTCAACCTCATGTTCTCTACAGAGATGGGCTCAGTAGCCGACGGCTCTAACAAGGTATACCTCCGCCCGGAGACAGCGCAGGGCATCTTCGTCAACTACCTTAACGTGCAGAAGACAGGCCGCATGAAGATTCCGTTCGGCATCGCACAGATCGGCAAGGCGTTCCGCAACGAGATCGTAGCACGCCAGTTCATCTTCCGTATGCGCGAGTTCGAGCAGATGGAGATGCAGTTCTTCGTACAGCCGGGCACCGAGCTCGAGTACTTCCAGAAGTGGAAGGAGCTGCGCATGAAGTGGCACCAGGCTCTGGGCTTCGGCGCCGAGAACTACCGCTTCCACGACCACGAGAAGCTGGCTCACTACGCCAACGCCGCTACCGACATCGAGTTCCACATGCCGTTCGGCTTCAAGGAGGTGGAAGGCATACACAGCCGCACCAACTTCGACCTCTCGCAGCACGAGAAGTTCTCGGGCCGCTCTATCAAGTACTTCGACCCGCAGACAAAGGAGTCGTACACTCCGTACGTCATCGAGACATCTATCGGCGTAGACCGTATGTTCCTCAGCGTGATGTGCCACTCTTACAAGGAGGAGAAGCTCGAGAACGGCGAGACACGCGTCGTGCTCATGCTCCCGCCGGCACTCGCTCCGACAAAGCTCGCCGTGCTGCCGCTCGTTAAGAAGGACGGACTGCCCGAGAAGGCTCGCGAGATTGTGAACAACCTGAAGTTCCACTTCAACACAACTTACGACGAGAAGGACACCATCGGCAAGCGCTACCGCCGTCAGGACGCCGTGGGCACACCTTACTGCGTCACCGTCGACTACGACACGCTGAAGGACAACACCGTAACACTCCGCTTCCGCGACACTATGGAGCAGGAGCGCGTGAGCATCGACCAGCTCCTCAGCATCATCGAGGACAAGGTGAGCATCACAAGCCTGCTCAAGAAATTGCAGTAATAACACACTCGATAAATGAGAAAATACTATTTATTCATACTCTTCGCCATGACGACAGTCTTCGCAGCAAGCCTGTCGTCGTGCAAAGAGACCGACAACGAGGTGGAAGAGTTCCCCAACTGGCAGAAGACCAACGAGGCTTACTACGACAAGAAGTACGCCGAGGTGAAGCAGCTCGTCAATGGCGGCGCTGCCGACTGGAAGGTGCTGCGCTCTTGGAGCCTCGACGACAAGCTGGCTACACACAGCTACGACTATGTGCTCGCCAACGTGCTCAACGCCGGTACGGGTTCGGGCTGTCCGCTCTACACCGACTCGGTGAAGGTGCACTACAGCGGCCGACTGCTGCCGTCGACAAGCTACGCCGAAGGCTACATCTTCGACCAGTCGTGGCAGGGCGAATACAACCTCAGCACGATGAAACCGCGCACGTTCGCCGTGAGCGGCGTGGTGAAAGGTTTCGCTACAGCGCTGCAGAACATGCACATCGGCGACAGATGGCAGGTATACATGCCTCACCAGCTGGCATACGGCTCGTCTGACAAGCCGGGCGCAGCCTACTCCACCCTCATCTTCGACATAACCCTCGTCGGCTACTTCCGCAAGACGTCTACAGCAGCCGCTCCCTCAAAGGACGGAGCAGCACAGCAGCAGACAGCGGGATACTGGGTTTACGAGTAGACAATAGATATAATAGGTAATAAAAAAGAGGATACCGCATTTGCGATATCCTCTTTTTGTATTTATAGATTCTTCACTGTGAGCTTGTCGCCGTTGAGCTTCAGCGTATAGCGTGCGCCTCGCTTCGTCTTGAACTTCAGCACCGAGTCGCCGTAGCGTACCTCGCATGGAGCACCCGCACCGGAGAGCAGCGTAGCCTCAACGAGCTTGCCGTTCTTCCAGCTGATAGACACGGTGAAGTTGCCCTTTGCGCGCAGACCGCTCACAGCGCCCTCTTTCCAAGCGTCGGGCAGCGCAGGCAGCAGATGTACGAATCCCATGTGGCTCTGCATGAGCATCTCTGTTACACCGGCTGTTCCGCCGAAGTTGCCGTCAATCTGGAACGGAGCGTGCGTGTCCCAAAGGTTGTCGAGCGTGCCGTTCTTCAGCAGGTTGCCGTAGAGCGTGTAGGCATGGTTGCCGTCGTGCAGGCGCGCCCACTGGTTAAGCTTCCAGCCCATCGACCATCCTGTAGCGCCGTCGCCGCGATGCTCGAGCACTACGCGCGATGCCTTAGCCAGTTCGGGCGTCGTAACGGGCGACACGGTGTGACCCGGATGCAGACCGAAGAGATGGTTCACGTGGCGATGCTCGTCCTTCGGGTCGTCGATGTCCGTCGACCACTCCATGAGCTGTCCGTAGCGACCTATCTTATACGGAGCGAGATGCTTCAGAGCGTCCTCCCACTGGCGGCGTTCCTTTGCGCTCTTGCCCAGCACGCGACTCGCTTCAATAGCATCCAAGAGCACTTCGCGTATCACGGCGTGAGCGAACGTTGCACCCTCGTCAACCGGTCCGTGCTCGGGCGATGTAGACGGAGCAGCGGTGTATACGCCGTCGGCGCGATGCCAGAGATAGTCGGCAGCGAAGTCGGCAGACTCCTTCAGCATGTCGTAGTTGTCGGCGAGGAAGTGGCGGTCGCGGGTGAAGTCGTAGTAGTTCCAGAGGTGAGTGGCGAGCCACGGACCGGCGAACGGCGAGAAGTTCCACGACATATCCTCGCTCGAAAGCGGCGATGTGAAGCCGAAGATATTGCCCGAAACGGATGTTGTCCAGCCACGTGTGCCGAAGTACGACTTAGCCGTTACGCGGCCCGGCTTAACGAGCGTGCGCATGAAGTTGAAGAGCGGCAACTCGCACTCCGGAAGTCCCGTCGGGCAAGCCAGCCAGTAGTTCATCTGCAGGTTGATATTGTTATGATAGTCGATGCGCCACGGTCCGTCCACGTTGTTATGCCACAAGCCCTGCAGGTTAGCCGGCATATTGTCTGCACGCGACGACGAGATGAGCAGGTAGCGGCCAAACTGATAGTAGAGCTGCTCCAGATAGTAGTCGGGCTTGCCCTGGCGGTAAGCCTCAAGGCGTCGGTTCACGGGCAGGTCGGCGGTCTCAACCGTAGCGTTGTTGATGTTCAGACGCACGCGGTTGAAGAGCTCCGAATAGTCGGCGTAATGCTCGTTGAGCAGGTAAGCGTAGTCCTTAGCCGCAGCCTTTGCGAGCCATTCGGCGGTAGTCTTTGCCGGGTCGACGCCCACATAAGCCTTCGGGTCGTTGAAATCGGGGTCGTAGTTGGGCTTGTAGTCGGTGTCGGCAGTGATGAGGAACACCACCTCGTCGGCATCCTTCACCGTGAGCTTGCCGCCAGCGTTAGAGACCTCGCCGCCCTTAGCCACAGCCTTGATGCGCACGGCGTACTGCATGGCGTTGTTGTCGAGACGCGCCAGCCAGCAGAGCGCATCGGCGCCGTCGGCCTTCATCTCGCCCGTCGAAACGGGGTTGGGAGCGTAGGAGAACACGAGGTTCTGCTTGCCGCGCTGCGACGCAGCGAAGCGCACCGCCATCACATTGGCAGGATGCGACACGAAATACTCGCGCTCGTACTGCACGCCGTCCTTGCAGAAACTCACCTTAGCAAGGGCTGAGTCGAGCGAGAGCTCACGGCGATAGCCGGTCATACCCACCGAACTCAGTCCGGTTTCTATATAGAACTCGCCGGCTGTTGTGAAGCTGCCGAAGCGGAACGGCTCCTCGGCGTCTGCCTCGTAGGGCACCACGCTGTTGAAGTTCTTGCGTGTGAGCTGCTCTGCCTTCGCCCAGTCGCCCTTTGTGAAGGCGTCGCGTATCTCGCCCACCACATTAGCCGACTGCTTGTTCACATCCCAGTAGTATGAGGCACCGCGCGCAGTGTTCGGACCGCCGCGCCAGAGCGTCTTCTCATTGAACGTGATGCGCTCAGCCTCAACAGAACCGAGCACGTTGCCGCCGATATTGCCATTGCCGATGGGCAGCGACTGCGACTCCCATTCGGGATCGGGGTTGTTCACTAAGTCGCCGGCACGCACCAGCTGACGCTCAGTAGGCTTGCGGTCGGGGCTCGAAGCGAGCCACACAGCCTGTCCGCGCATCGTCGTCGGGCGGTCGAACCAATACTTCAAGGGCGTCTTCTGCTGCGCGAAGCCGTTGGCAGAACCAAAGGCGCAGAGCGCAAGAAGCGCAAGGAGTTGTCTTTTTGCTTGCATTATGATTAGTTTTTAATTTTTAGTCTATCACCACAAAGTTACTGCAAAAAAGCGAAATAAGCAGCAATAAAGACACCTATTATAATAAAAAAGCCGTAAATTTGCAATTTAGGGGGTGCACTTGTCTCAAGTGCACCAACCAAGCAAGAACTGCACCCCTAACTACAAATCAAATTAAAATAAAAACTATGAACAATCTAAACAACATTACCAGCAAGTTTCTCATCGAAGGCACCGTCAGCGACATCAAGCCGCTCGGCAACGGACTCATCAACGACACATACCGCATACAGACCGCAGAAAACGACCGCCCCGACTACGTCCTGCAACGCATCAACCACCACATCTTCACCGATGTTGACCTGCTGCAGCACAACGTGGAGACCGTGACCAACCACATACGCGAGCAACTGAAGGCAGAAGGAGCCGACGACATCGACCGCCGCGTGCTGCGCTTCGTGCCCACCACCGACGGAAAGACCTACCACTTCGACGGCGAGAGCTACTGGCGCGTGTCGATATTCATCAGCGACGCCGTGACGATGGACGCCGTGACACCCGAATCGTCGTACGACGCAGGCAAGGCGTTCGGCGACTTCGAGGCTCGACTGGCTAACATCGCCGACCAGCTTGGCGAGACAATCCCCGACTTCCACAACATGTGCCTCCGACGCGACCAGCTGCGCAAGGTGTACGCCGAAGACCCCGTGGAACGCGCCGAGAGCGTGAAGCAGTTCGTAGAAGAGATTGAGGCGTATATGGACGAGATGTGCCTGGGCGAACGATTGCTCGCCGAGGGCAAGCTGCAGAAACGCGTGTGCCACTGCGACACAAAAGTGAACAATATGATGTTCGACAAGCAAGGTAAAGTGCTCTGCGTGATAGACCTCGACACCGTGATGCCGTCGCTCTTCGTCAGCGACTACGGCGACTTCCTGCGTACAGCCGCAAACACCATCGCCGAAGACTCGCCCGAGTACGACAAGATCGACTTCCGCATGGACATCTTCGAGGCGTTCACACGCGGCTACCTCGAATCGGCACAGCGCTTCCTCACTCCGCTCGAAGTGTCGCTCCTGCCCTACGCCGCCGAACTCTTCCCCTACATGCAGTGCGTGCGCTTCCTCTGGGACCATCTCTCGGGCGACCACTACTGGAAGTGCCAATATGCCGACCACAACCTCACACGCGCCCGCAACCAGTGGCACCTCTTCCTGAAGGCAAAGGCACACGAGGCAGAGATGAAGCGATTCATCGAAGAGCTGAAGAAGTAGAATGTGTGGAGTTTTCTCATCCGCACCGAACGATACGGACATCCGCGCCGACCGTTACGAGCATCCGCATCAGTCGGCGCGTATCATAAAAGTCTAATATTATTTTGCCAGTCTCGCCATTTTTCACTATCTTTGCAGCCACTAACGCGCTTGTGGCGGAATTGGTAGACGCGCCAGACTTAGGATCTGGTGTTTTAGGACGTGAAGGTTCGAGTCCTTTCAGGCGCACCATACAGAATCCTAACTGCTTGATATTGAGCAGTTAGGATTTTTGCTTTTATATATTTGGCAACATTTTGGCAACGTATTTCAAGACTAATTCGTAGAGGTCGCCCAAAGCGATATTGTTTTCACATTCATTTACACAGTTTTAAGGGATTTTATCAACACGATTGCTTGATAAGATATCTTGCCTTATAAGTAGGATTCATAAACAGAACTAAATAGCAAACTTATATACTTTTATTCGCTTTTTGTTGTTCCCGTCAAAGAAAAACGTTATTTTTGTACTTAAAAACAAATGGCAAAAAGACCAGAACTGCCTTAAACTTGTTCTTGCTGAACAGAAGAGGACCATAAAAGATTAAGAGTATGAACATTATTGAATTATACGAGAACTTGAAGGGTAGTTACAAACGTTACCTTGAAAGTTTTATAACTATAAAGGACGAGCGAATTAAAGACAAGGTCCGTGACTCTATAAAAAACGAGGAGTTATGGCCCAAAGCTTTGATTCAATTCAATCCTAACTTTGCAAAAGAAATAGGTGTAAAAGAACTTATTGCTAAAGGACTTCCCATTCATAAAGACTTGGAGCATTTCTTTGACAAACCATTTTATAAACATCAGCAAGAAGCTATTGAATTGGGATGTCAAGACAAGGAATTTATAGTGACTTCTGGAACCGGTTCCGGAAAGTCTCGTACATTTATGGCTACCATCTTTAACCATGTTCTACTCAATGAAGAAGCCTGCAAAGACAAAACCATAGCCATTATCGTTTACCCAATGAATGCTCTTATCAACTCACAAGCAGAAGAATTAGAGCGTTATAAGTCGGAGTTTGAAGAGAGTACAGGGCGTCCATGCCCTTTCACATTTGGTAAATACACAGGACAAGAGAACGACGACGCACGCACAAAAATGCAGCAAACTCCTCCAAACATCATATTGACCAACTATATGATGTTGGAGTTGCTTATGACTCGTGCCGGAAAAGAAGAGGACTTACGCAGATGTTTTTTGGAGAACCTACACTTCCTTGTATTCGATGAGTTGCATACTTATCGCGGAATGCAAGGAAGCGATGTCTCGTTCCTTATACGCAGAATCAAATCATTGGCAAAGGGACAAGTGCTTTGCTTCGGAACTTCAGCCACTATGGTTGCAGACGATAGCATGAGTTATAGTCAACAACGAGAAAAAGTTGCAGAGGTTGCGTCGTGCATTTTCGGAAGTTCATACACTAAAGAACAGGTGATAGACGAAACGCTTGCATTAGGATTATCAGACGAAGACCCTTCTGACGGTGAACTGCGTAATTGCATCAATAATCCCGTTCCTAACTCAACTGACATTAATGACGCTAAAAAATATCCAACAGCCATCTGGATAGAACAAAGCATCGCTCTTGATTACAAGAAAAAGGAAGGTAAGTACTTCCGAGGTAAACCTATCTCCATAGAAGACATGGCAAAGCGCCTTTGTATGCAAACTGGAGAAGATGCAGACAAGTGTCAGAAGCATATTATAGATGTACTTAATTGGTGCAATACCTTAAACCAACAGAAAGGTGCTTCTGTACTTCCGTACAAAGTTCATCAGTTTATACCTCAAACAGGAAACGTATATCTTACCATAGGAGAGCAATCCAACCGTCAAATTACAGTAGAGGAAAAACTTTACTGTAAGGAATTGTCGCATGGTGACGTGAAGATTATGTATTATCCAGTTGTATTCAGTCGACTCAGTGGTCATGAATTCTATGTTGTCAAGGTAGAAGGAAGCCGTATTATGCCAAGAAATTTCGACGGCTATGCAACGGGGGATGGAGACAATGACGTTAATGACGGATACATCATATTGCCTCATAATGGAGAAATCGCTGACAGCTATTTGTTAGACGTAAACTCTGACGATATCCCATCTGATTGGTATACCATCAACAGAAAAGGCGAACGTAAATTAAAGAAAACCTATTTGTTACGTATGCCACAAAAGGTATATGTCAATCAGGCTGGAGCATATAGCATAACAAAGCCTATTGATGGCTTTGACTACATAGAGGCGATTTTTGTACCCTCTCCTCTTATGTATGACCCTACAGCCCGTGTCGTCTATAAAGGAAAGCAGTCAGAATATTCAAAGTTGTCAAGAATAGGCGGCGAAGGAAGAAGTACCGCCACCACCGTGTTGTCATACGAGGATATTATCCTCATGCAGCAAATGGGAATAGAGCAAAGCGACAGAAAGGTTTTGACTTTTGTCGATGCTCGCCAGGATGCCGCCTTGCAGGCTGGTCACTTCAACGACTTCATTCGTATCGGCAAGGTTCGCTCTGCCATTTGGAATGCTATAAAAGATGCAACCGAACCTATAGACAATACCAGAATTGCAAGAATGGTACTGGACAATCTACATCTTGAATTAAATGATTACTCAGTACGTCAGGGACTTCGTGGTGGACGTGCCAATGATATAAAGAATATCATGGAGCGTTATCTATCCACAATTATATATGACGACCTTGCCGGCAACTGGACTGTTATCATGCCCAATCTCGAAGATTGTGCTCTATTGAATATCGGCTATAAATATCTGCATGATGAAATTACGGGCGAAAACGATTCGGAACGTCTATACGACATACCCGAATTGGAAGACTTAGATGATGAACAAAAAGAAGAGTTTATCACACAGATTCTCGATTATATGCGCCATAAGCTCTGCATCTACAGTAGCGAGAGAACCATTCAGGCTGTCAAGGACACGACAAAGGCAGTAAGAGAAAATCTCAAAGCTCCTTGGACTCTTGACGAGAGTGACAATATAGAAGAAGCTAAAGAACTATTCATCGTAAATCCACGCAGACGCAATGCCTATAATTTGGAAAGCGGTGGATTCAGGAGCAAATTGGGGGTGTTCGTCCGCGACTATATGGAAAAGAACGCAGGACGCACCATCAACAATGAGGATGAGTACATTAAATATATGACAGGACTTTTCGAAGCTTTGTCCAATTACATAATATTTGAAAATGGTACATACCAACTTGACTATGGTTGTATCTTGTGGCAAGCAGGCGACAAACAGCACATTCGTAGAGACCAGGTAAGATTCCGCACATTAAATGGCGGTGACTTGCTTGAAAAGGAACCGAATTGTTTTTTCCAACAGTTCTATCAAAGCATACCTCTTAAAGACGTGTGTTTAGAGGCAAAAGACCATACAGGCCAAGTATCCAAAGAAGAGCGCGAACAGCGCGAACAAGATTTCCGTGAGGGAAAATTCCCTGTGCTCTACTGTTCTCCGACAATGGAGTTAGGTATTGACATCAAAGATCTGTCAATTGTGGGCATGCGCAACGTACCGCCAACACCAGCCAACTATACACAGCGTGCAGGACGAGCAGGTCGTAGTGGACAGGCTGCATTGGTTTATACATATTGCCGTCCACGCAATTCACACGAGAACTATTACTTGAGTCACCCTGACAAAATGGTTAAAGGTGAAGTGAAGGCTCCTCGTATGGAGCTTGTCAACGAAGAATTGTTCCGTACTCACCTCCACTCCACTATTCTGTCTTTGTGTCCTATCAGAGAGCTTTCGGATGGTATAAAGGATTTGGTTGACTATAGTAACATTAACAACATCACTTTAAAGGAAGAGATTCGTGTTGCCCTACAACTCACGCCAGAACGAAAGGAACAAATAAAAGAGGTGTTCAAGCAAATAATGAACGACTCGTTCTTGAAGAATCGTATGGACTCCGAACAACCCGTCTGGTTTACCGAACATTGGCTGGACAATATCCTCACCAACTATGAGCACGATTTCGACAAAGCACTCGATCGTTGGCGTTCACTATACAAGCAAGCCCAGACACAGATAGAAGAAGCAAGTCTTGTCATCAACAACCGCATCTATGGCGAAAATTCCAAAGAGAAGCGCGATGCACATATCAAGCAGTTGCGTGGAGAGAATCTTCGAGATATGTTGTTGGGCGTTAACCAAGGCAAGAACAAGGAAGAGAACGAATTTTACCCTTATCGTTATCTCGCAAGCGAAGGATTCTTGCCTGGCTACAACTTCACAAAGTTGCCACAACGTGCGCTATTGCAATACAAGTCGGACAAGGTGGAATATCTTAGTCGTCCGAAGCGTCTTGCATTGAGCGAGTTCGGTCCACAGAACATTATATATAATAATGGTGGAAAGTTCCGCATCAGTCGTATGCAGATACTGTCTGAGGTTATACCTCACAAGTTCTTCTACAATCCAAAGACCGGTGTCGTATATAAAGATGAAGAGAACACTACGCATCATACGGACATCATAACCGGCGAATCACTTGATGGCGTGGCGAAACTTATCCCTGGCATGTGCATCGAAGCACAGGATATGGTTGCCACTGAGACCGAGAAAATCACTTGTCAGGAGGAAGAACGCTCACGTAAATACTACCAGACAAAGACTTACTTTGCAAGTGACGATCCGAGAAGTATAAGCGAGTGCGAATTGCTATCACCACATGGCGAGCATTTGGCAAACATTCGATACATTCCGTCATGTCGCCTCACTTACATATTGGAGTCGCGCAACGACAATAATGCCAATGGTTTTGCTTTCGACACCAAGACTGGTGATTGGATCAGCAACGAACGCCTGTCACGCATTCAGGAAGAAGCTGCCAACAATCCGGAGGAAGCTGACAGAACGAAGTTCGTGAAACTTTTTGCCGAAACCACAGCCAATGCCATATACATACAACCATTGACAGCCTTGCTTTTAAGAAAACAAGAGGCTGTTCGTACCTTCCTTTATGCCTTCAAGCAAGCCATAGAGGATGTGTTCCAAATAGAAGGAAGCGAGATGGGGGCAGAGATTATGGGAGAAGGAGCAACGCCAAACATTCTTATTTATGAGAATGCGGAAGGTTCTTTGGGAGTGCTTAGTAGGCTTGTGCATGAGCCTGAGGCTTATCGTGATGTTGTGCAAAGGGCATACGACATTTGCTTTAACAAGCCGGAACTGACACCGGACGAGATAAACGAATTGCCCCCTGCCGACTACTCCAATTTGCTCAACTATTACAATCAGCCTTATCATCAGCAAATCGACATTCGCTTGATATACCAAACGTTGAAGTTGATGCAAGAGGCAAGAGTTGAACTACATCATGCAGGACAGACACTCAGCTATGACGAGCAGTATGCCGCACTGGAAGCTGCACGCGACCATAACAGCTCTACGGAATATGAGTTTTTAAAATATCTTCATGACCATCAACTGCGTCTGCCGGACAAGGCACAGCCGATGTTCCCTGAAGAGTATTACGTACAACCTGACTTTATGTACGGCGACCGTATTGTCATATTCTGTGACGGCACTCCACACGACCGTCCAGAGGTTCAGCAAGACGACATGCAAAAGCGTGAGGTGCTTGAAGACGCAGGGTTCATAGTCTTGGCTTGGCACTACGCAACGCCATTGGCTGACTTCATCAACCAATATTCAGATATATTCACTCCAGTAAAATAAACGATATGGACTATAAGACTGGTACATTGATAGAATTCAGAAATCGTCCTTGGGTTGTTCAGCAATCTGCAGAGGACAATCTTATGATAATAAAACCATTGGGAGGTACGGATGCCGAGACTATAGGCCTCTATCTTCCACTCTATGGGGATGAACTACAGATTCATTCTTACAACTTCCGTCGTCCTTCTGCCGACGACATCGGCAAGAACAGTTATAAGGCATCTGCAAAGGTACTTTATAATGCTTGCCGTCTGTCTTTCCGCGACATAGCCGGACCTTTCCAATGCTTAGGCAAACTTTCTTTTGAGCCACGTCCATATCAGATGGTTCCACTGATTCTTGCACTCAAGCAAGAACGAATCCGACTGCTCATCTCTGACGACGTTGGTATCGGCAAGACATTGGAGTCGCTGCTGATAGCCAAGGAACTGCTCGATCGCCACGAAATTAACCGTTTTGCGGTAGTATGCTTGCCACATCTTTGTGAGCAATGGCAGAATGAAATCAAGGATAAGTTTGGATTGGAGGCAGAGATTATCCGTTCTTCTACTATCAGTCGTTTGGAGAAGAAACAGCGTCCTGACCAGAATGTTTTCCGTGACATTCCGTTCCAAGTTATCTCCATCGACTATGTGAAGCAGGACAACAAGCGCAACATCTTCCTTGATCATTGCCCTGACTTCGTGATCGTCGACGAAGCACATACTTGCGCCAAGCCTACCGGTGCCAACAAGTATCAGCAGCAACGCTATCGCTTGCTGAAGGATTTGTCCGACAAACCCGAAAAACAGTTGGTGCTGCTTACTGCGACTCCACATAGTGGACAAAGCGAGGAGTTTCAGTCGCTCATTGGTCTGCTGAACCCAAAGTTTGAAAACTACCAGCTACAGACTGCCGCAGAGCGTGAAGAGCTGTCTCATTATTTTGTGCAGCGTCGTCGCGCTGACATCAAGCAGTATTTAGGCAATGAGGTGGTCTTCCCTGAGCGCGTACGGATTGACAAGGACGAATATTCTTTCACCACCAATTATCGCGACTTGCTTAGCCACTTGATTGAATACGTTAAGAATGGTATAAAAAAAGTGTCTGGAGCCGACAAGCGCAAGCAGCGCTACATCTACTGGGACTTGTTGGCTCTGATGCGTGGAGTGATGTCAAGTCCCGATGCAGGCATCAGTATGTTGCGAAACAAGATTGACAAGCGCGAAGACACGTCGGCACAGAACACCGATGATGACTCGGAGCAGGTATATGTATTCAACGAACCTCTGAAGGATTTGTTGAATGCAGACGATGTCGTGCCGGAAGCATTGGAAACCACAACATCTGCCGACAAGAAAGAGTTCAACAGCTTTATCAGCCAATTGGAACATATCAAACAGACCGATGCGGACGAAAAGGTCAAGCAGGCTCTCGACATTGTAAAGTTCTCTCTTGACAGTGGCATGAACCCTATCGTGTTCTGCCAATACATACAAACAGCAGAATATGTAGGACAATATATCACAAAGCAACTGTCAAACTCCAAGAAGTTCAAGAAAGTGGTAGTCGGCATTGTCACCAGTCGTTTGGCAGATGAAGAACGCAAGATGAAGATTGATGTCTTGTCACAGGAGGAACGCCATGTGTTGGTATGTACCGACTGTCTTTCTGAGGGTGTCAACCTGCAGCAGGGCTTTGAGGCTGTTATCCATTACGATCTTCCTTGGAACCCTAACCGCATGGAACAGCGAAATGGCCGTATTGACCGCTTCGGACAAACTGCCGATGCTGTCCTAATATCCACGCTTCATGCCAAGAACAATCCTGTTGATGACATTGTGCTCAATGTGCTATATAAGAAACAAGAGGAAATTCGCAAGAAGTTGGGCGTATATCTTCCTATTGCCGATAACGATGCTTCGCTCATGGAGACAATCATGCAGCGCATCTTCGACGCAAAGGTTCCGACAAAGACCGACTATATGCAGTTGTCCTTATTCGACGACGACCCCGAATGGAAGCGTCAGCAGGATGAAGAGTTGGAGATACAGCTCAAGAAAATGGAGGAGAACGAGAAAATCTCACACACTTACTTTGCACACAACAACAAGCAGATGGATCCAACCCGACTTACCGCCTCGTTGGAAGAAGCGAAGTCTGTCATAGGTGGTGTGGAAGACACTCGCGACTTCGTGATTGAGCAGCTTATGCATGTTGGTGTCAGCGTGCATACGGACGAGGCACCTCTTTGCTACAGCTTCCAACTCTTGGAGTTGCCAGCCAACTTGCGCCATTACTTCGCCGACAAAGCAACAAGTAAAGGCATTGTGCGCATCTCATTCGCCTCTCCCACTCCCAAGCACTATATGTACATAGGTCGCAACCATACGTTCGTAGAGGATTTGAGCCGCGCCGTAGTCAACGACTCTGTCAACGGTGGCGAACTTGGCGCTTGTCGTGCATTGGTAATGGCTACCGCCGAGGTGCCGAAACGCACCACTATTCTGCTTATGCGTGTGCGCAGTGTCATTAGAGACAAGAAGATAGAGAATCGTGAGTTGGTTGGTGAGGAGATGATATTCGTTGGTTATCGTGGAAAGATTGACAACCACGATTTCCTCACACAGGATGAAGCCAAACATCTGTTCCTTAACTCAATGGTATCTGGTGATATGGATATGACCACCCAAAAGACTCTTCTCTCCAATTCAATACGATGGATAAACAGCGAGATAGAACTCCGCCAACATACTGACAATATTGCTCTCGAAAGGGCTTCACATCTGGTGGATGCCTTCGCTAAATACCGCACCTATCTAAAGGCATCAGAATATCAGGTGGTAGAACCTGTATTGCCTATGGATGTGATATCTGCATATCTGTTTGTTCCACAAATAAACATTTAATCCATTATGGACTATACAAGTATTCATATATATGGTCATCTTCTCTCTGATGACATCCTGCACAACATAGAGCGCGACAACACGCTCATTGGCAACCGTGACCAGGATTTCGGAATGGACATTTCCGTGTCTTCGGCCATCGACTACGTATGGAGCAGCCTGCGCAACGACTGGAACTTCTACAAGGAGCGTGCCGGCAATGAACGTCTGGTAAACAAAGACCCATACGGCACTCGCCGTGCCCGCGACTTGATGGAGCGGCTGCTGCAAAGCTTAGGCTATAAGCTTGACCGCCAAGTGGCCAACATTGAGGTGGCTGGCACTGGTTATGACATCAGCTACACCTGTCCTGACTTAGGTAATATGCCTTTTGTCATTATTGGTGAGAATATCACTACAGACGGAAGCATTAACACTCTGGACAAGTGTTCGCTCGACTATCGTGCAAAAGGCAATATGCGCAAGAAGTCGGCTCATGCCACCATGCTCGAATATCTCAACGCTACGGAGAATGTGTATGGCATCATCAGTAACGGACAAATCCTGCGTATCATCCGCAACTCCGGACAGTTGGTGAAGCTCACCTACATAGAGTTCGACCTACGCCGTATGCTGGAGGAGGACAAATACACCGAGTTCTGCCTGATGTTCCGTCTGCTTCATGCTTCACGTTTTCGCACCAGCGGTGACGAACCGTGCGTCCTGGAGCGTTGGTTCAACATGAGCATCGAGTCGGGCAACCGCATCCGCAACGGCTTGTCGCGTGCCGTGCAGACCACGATGGAGACCATCGGCAATGCTGTGCTTACATCTAAGGGTGAGGGCAACGACGCTTTGCGCCGTGCTTTCGCCGACGGCACTATGGATGCCGCCAAACTCAACAAGGAGCTTATCCACTTCATCTATCGCTTGCTCTTCCTCTTCATCATTGAGGAGAGAGGACTTGTTTATCAGATTCCTGACTCTGTTGATGCGCCCGACTACAAGCAGCAATGCCAGTGGCAGGACATCTACAAGAAGTATTATGCGGCAAGCCGTCTGCGCCGTCTATCTGAATTGTCATACCTGAAGCAACGCCAGTATTCTGACCTGTGGCAGGGACTGATGGACACTTTCCATCTCTTCGAGCCTGACACGTTTGGTGAGAAGTTGGGCATAAAGCCTTTGGGCGGCGTGCTCTTTGGCACGGAGACCCTGCATTGGCTGAAGCAATGTCAGGTAAGCAACCGTGATTTGCTGGCTGCATTCGCGGCTCTCAACGAGTTTACTGACGAACGCCAGCAGCGGGTGAAGATCAACTATTCTTCGCTCGACGTTGAGGAGTTTGGTTCTGTATATGAGGGCATTCTCGAAATGCGTCCGTTCGTACAGCCGGGTGTTGCAGCATCCGACTGGCAGTTCGGTTTCGTCGGTGGGTTGGATCGTCAGAGCACTTCTTCTTATTACACTCGCCCTGACTTGGTGCAAAACCTTATCAAGACCACCCTCGAGCCTGTCATCAAGGAGAAGATGGCAAACTGTGCCACCACCGAAGAGAAGATAAAGGCTCTGCTCAATATGAAGGTTTGTGATGCGGCAAGCGGATCCGGACATATTGTCTTGGCTATGGCTCGCACCATTGCCTGGTATGTATGCACGCTCCGTACGGGTGAGGACAATCCGGCTTCTCTGGATTATCGTCAGGCGCTTCGCGAGGTTATCTCGCGTTGCGTGTATGCTGTCGACTACAATCCTGACGCCGTCGAGCTGTGTAAGGTGGTGCTGTGGATTGAAGGCTATTGCGCAGGCAAGCCGCTTTCTTTCCTCGACCATCACATACGCTGCGGCAACTCTGTTTTGGGCGTTTCCGACCTGCAGATGCTTATCGACGGTGTGCCCGACAAGGCGTTGACCGCTGAGGATAAGGACACGCTGAAGGCATTGAAGAAGATGAACCAAGAAGCCGTAAAAGCTGTGAATGGAAATACTGGCAACGAGCCTACTTTTGGCTTCGAGAATCCTTTTGGCATTGAGGAGATGTCGATCGCACAGATTGGTTTGGCGGATAAGATTCGCTTCATCAACCATCTGCCGGAAGAAACATTGGAGCAGGAAATCGTCAAGCAACTGCGTTGGCAAGAACTTATGGCATCGGCACGAGTAGACTGTCTGCGACGTGCCTGCGACATCTATGCCTATGCTTTCTACCACAACGTAAAAGCAGATGAACTATACAAAGACAAGGGCGGCACCGACAAGGAACTCGACTTGGAGGCAGAGGTGCCATACACAAAGACCGTGATGCGTGCGCTGCAGGAGATTGAGGCTATGGAGTGTCTTGAGAAGGGCAAACCACTACCTACATACTATCGTCAACTATCTGCCGACTTCAAGACCGAAGTAAAGCGTATGGCTGAAGAACAGCGCTTCTTCCATTGGTGCGTGGAGTTCCCGGAGGTGTTCGCTGCCAACAAGGGATTTGACGTGATGTGCGGAAATCCGCCATGGGATAAGATCAAGGTGGAAGACAAGAAATGGTTTGAGAGTCATGGTCGTGCCGATATCGTGAATGCCGGCACAGCAAGCCAGCGCAAAAAAGCCATTGCCGACTTGCCAAGCACAGACCCTATATTATATAAGGAATACACCAAAGCCCTCGCTGACGCTGAAGCCCTCAGCCGCTTCGTCCGCTTGGCTGGTAGATTTGATTTGACTGCAACTGGAGACATCGACCTCTATCCGATGTTTGCAGAGCTATGTCTTTCATTCTCAGAAGAGGCATGGGGACTTGTGATACCTACAGGTATTGCTGTAAATGACAGCAACAAGGCTTTCTTCTCGAAGTTGATTGATGAGAACAGATTGGTATCAATATATAGTTTTGAAAATGAAGAGAAACTATTTGAAATACATCATAGTTTTAAGTTTTGCTTGTTAACATGTTGTAGTCAGAAAAACACACCCCATCCTGTCTCCGGAGGCTTCTATCTAAGAAGAGTAGACCATTTGCTTGACCCTCGTCGCATATATACTTTGCAGACGAGCGACTTTGCACGTCTTAACCCTAACACCAAGACATGCCCCGTATTCCGCACAAGCCGTGACGCCAAACTTACGGCTAAGATCTATCGCAACTCCACCATCTTGTATAATGAGATAACGGGCAACAATCCGTGGAATGTTAAGTTCGGAAGTATGATTCACATGTCTAACGACTCTTCTCTCTTCCGCACCTACGCCCAACTGACCGCACAAGGCGCAACGCTCAATGGCAACACGTTCACCAATGCTGACGGCGAGATATACGTGCCGCTCTATGAAGGCAAGATGATTTGGCACTACAACCATCACTATGGCACTTGGCCCACAGAAGGCGAACGCCCTAACTCTATCAATACGCCGTCAGAAGATGAACTCGTAAATCCCGACAGCTGCATAATGCCGTGGTATTGGGTTCCGTTGGCGGCTGTGAAGGACAGACTGGTGAAGTATGACAAAGATGGAAATGTTGTGTGGGAGTGGAAGCATAAGTGGCTATTTGCCTTTAGAGGTGTTACAAATGCCATGACAGTGAGGACATTTATAATTGCGCCTATTCCCGACTCCTGCGGAGTCGGGAATAGTGCGACGCTCCTCTACGCGGAGCGTCGCACTATGCCCGTGGCTTCACTTTGCGCAATGATGTCATCATTAACTTTCGATTATGCTGTAAGGCAAAAAGTCGGCGGCATCAATATGAGCACATTCTTTGTCAAGCAGTTCCCTGTCCTCACCCCCGACCAAATCCCCTCAACCATGCAATGGCAGATTGTGAAGCGCGTAGCCGAGCTATGCTATTTCAATCACGACATGGACGGATGGGCTTCGGAATTGTGGGAAGAAATGAGCGAGGAACAGCGTTCCGAACTGCCACAGTTGGGAGCACATCAGCCTTGGGTTTACAATCCTGAGCGCAGAGCCATCCTTCAAGCCGAGCTTGATGCCATCTTCGCCCACCTCTATGGTCTCGACACAGAAGACCTCGTTTACATCTTAGACCCTGAAGACATCTGCGGCAAAGGCTGCATCAACGAAACCTTCCGTGTGCTCAAAGACAACGAGATACGCCAGTACGGAGAATACCGCACCAAGCGCCTCGTCCTCGAAGCTTGGAATAAATTTGGATACAATAATTAAAAAATACAAGAAAGGATTTATATGATATTATATCATTATACAACGATGGATACATTCATCTCCATGATGGAACATTCTTTGTTTCATCAAAATGACAATTTAGAGCCTACCCACTTAATTATGTGAGCAGGTCATTCTTCATATCAAAATGATCCAACAGAATGTAAATTGTATTTTGAAGGGCTTAGAAAAGCTGTCGAAAACTACAGTCTGCACAACCAATGTGACTTAATGGAAGAATACGATAAATTAATAAATGAACCCGAAAAAGGTTTGAGTTTGTATTTTATCTCCTTTTCGGAACAAGAAGATGATTTAACCATGTGGCGTGGCTATGGTCAAAATGGTGATGGTATAAGTCTGGGCTTTGACTTTGATAGGTTACCAGGAGCTCCTCTTCTGACTGTTTTTGACAAAAATTGCCCCGAAAATAATAATATTCAACTTGACACACGTCTTATATATAACAAAAACTATCCCATACAATGTGTATATACCGAACCAAATAATGTAAAAATAGAGGATGATGCATTTCGTAGAACTATACAAAATCTTCAAGATAAAGATGACGAATGGAAGGATGTTATCCAGCACTTAATAGATAGTAAAGAAGCTCCTAAATATAAACACTTCAAATATGAAGCAGAAAAAGAACATCGCATAGTAAAAATCGGAGAAATGCCCAAATTTCGCAAAGGGAAAGACGGTTTTCCAACACCATATATTGAAGTAGGAATACCAATAAGTTGCCTACAACAAATTATCATAGGTCCTTGTCAAGCTTCCGAAAACAATGTAAAAAGAGTCAAAGCTCTCTTGTGTTCTAAGCTATTGAATATTCCTGTTAAAAAGTCAATTATTCCATACAGAAACAAAATATAATAAAAATGAAAATATATCATTATACATCAATAGAAACTTTAGCCTTAATTTTAAAGAATAAGACTATCCGTTTCAATAGGTTAGACCATGTTGACGATGTTGACGAAGCAGCCTATGGGTCTGGTGTTCAGAAAACCCTATTAGGCCAATATTCATTTGTCTCATGCTGGACAAAAGAAGAAAGTGAAAATATCGCATTATGGAATATGTACACAAATTACAAAGGGGTTAGAATTGGTTTGGATGAAGATATGTTTATTACCTATGCTATTAATAATAAATTCAAATCCTTTATCAGTTCCATGATTAAATTCGAAGATGATTACTTCATTAGTGCAATAAATAATGAAGCTAAACTTTATGATATTCAATATGTCCAATCACCAGAGACTTATATCAAAGATTTGATTCATCAAGAAGGTGATATGGTAAATATTAATACAAACAATATTGGTATCTATAAAAGAAAAGAGTGGGATTGTCAGAAAGAAAGCAGATTCCGACTAACTTATTTTCCTGTAAACCCGAAATATGCAGAAATAATAAAGAGAAAGAATTTAGACATCTTAAATTTATTTACAGAAGCGTTCTCTGCATCATTTCAATCATTAAAAGAAAACTATCCTTTAAGTTTCACTTTCAGAGATATACCTCTGAAACCTGAAATTTTAGATAACATTGAAGTCATGTTAGGTCCTTGTACTTCTGAAGGAGAAAAAGCCATAGTAGAGGCATTGTTAAAAGGCTTCAAAAACTATAAGATAAAAGATAGTCTATTTAAAGGAAAAATTAGGAGAAACAAATAAACATGAATACAGAGCAACAAAAGATAGAATACAAGAGTCTGCAAAAGATTCGTACTGGAGAGAAAGGATTCAAAGAACTCTCCACCACTTGTGTAGCTTTAGCCAATGCACAAGGAGGTCAAATTATGATTGGCGTGGAGGACAAGACAAAGAAGCCTGCTCCCAATCAAGTTATACCGCAAGAAGAGGCAAATAGTGCCGTTACAAGATTGCGTGGACTCTGTTTCAACGTAGGTCTTGCTGTAGGCGACGTATGTGCTGACGAAACTGGCAGCCAATACTTTGCCATTACTGTTTTTCCTTCACTTCATTCTTACGCCACAACATCTGACGGAAAAATGTATATCCGTGTAGCAGACAAATGTGAACCCGTAAGAAGTGAGGACATCCAACGTGTAGGTGAGGAAAAGGGTGCTTATCAATGGGAACTAGTCACAACCATGTTCGAATTAGATGACACCACAAAAGCAAACCTTACCAAATTCGCCAATGACATCAGACTATCTGATAGAGTCAAACAGCATATCAAACAACTTGATGATATAGAAATAGGCGAACAGTACCACCTTCTTGACGGCAACAAGATGACTAATATTGGTGTCTTATGAATTGGTACAGCCAAACAGCGCAGCCGCATTTGCTATCCTATCACTGTGCAATATATCGTATATGACGACTTGGAGAACAAAACCAATAAATTGGAATGGCGTGACAACACGCTTAATCCAAAGGAACTTTTGGAAGACATTATGGACAAGGCTGTAGAGTTGACCTATAGCTATGAGATGCCTAATGGCCTCTTCCGTAAGACAGTGCGCTATTACAACGAGAACTTAATCAGAGAGTTGCTTGTTAATTGTTTGGCTCATAGTTCAAGAACCATCTCCAACGACATCACAATCAAGGTATATCCAGGTTATATCAGCATCTCCAATCCAGGTGGTCTCCCTTTAGGTGTAACCAAAGACAACATCCTTCATACCAAACATAGACGTAATCCTAACATGATTGAGATACTGACTGCATTTGGGCTGATGGAAGGCGAGGGTTCTGGCTATGACTTAATTTATGAGTTGGATGCAGTTGAAGCGAAGAAGCAACCAGAGATAGAATCAACTTTCAATACTGTCACAGTTTATCAAAGTGCAGAGATTACGGATAAAGAAGTTGTTCGCTTGATGGATTACGTTGACCACAATTATCAATTATCTCAAAAGAACAAGATTGCATTTGGTATCATTGCAAGGGAAAAGCGTATGGCTGCCACCGACTTATCTAAGATACTCCAACTTTCCGCAGAGGAGCGTCTGAGAAGCTACATCGACAACTTGGAAAAAAGTCACTTGATAACAAAAGGTGGAGTCAAAAAGGGATCATACTTCCAAATCAACCCAACTTTGTTACGTAATGCAAAGTCAAATATCGTAACAACATTGAAGACGATCGAGCCTCATGTACTCAAAGCCCTCATCAAGGAAGACATACGCATGCACCCAATGAGTAAAATTTCAGATATTGCCAATCGTATCCCTGATGTTGACATAAAAGAAATTAGAAAGCAACTATACGATATGATAGGAACTGATATAGAGAAAGAGGGAACACGTTTTGATAGTAAATACTATATCAAATAGTGGCATAAAAAAAAAGGTTCGAAAAAGCAAAATTTGTAAAAAAATCCGTAAATAATTGGCTATCAACGAACTCGCTTTTTTGCTTTTCTTTTTTTATTGCTTATTTTTGAAAAAGGGAAAATAAGATTGGTAAGTGTATCTACTAGCATCGCGGATACGCTTACCAGCCTCAACAAGCTATCCTCCAGCCTTAACAAGCCATCCTCCAGCCTGTCAATGCGATTAACGCAGACTGGAAACAAGATTACCGCGTAGCGAAAATATCATTACCGCGTAGCGAAAATAACATTACCGCATTGCGGTAACAGAAGTACCACGCTGCGGTAATGTGCTTGGGGCTGAAGAAATATCCCCTTTCTCTTAAAGAAGTTTTTCCTTTCTCTGAAGAAATATCTTCCTTTTTCTGAAGAAATATCCCCTTTCTCTTTTTACTAAACACGCGTCACTCGGGCAGTGCTGTTACAATCACTACGCGATTAAGATCGTTATCTTCGTACGGCTGCGCATTGCTGCCGATGCCTTGCGCCTCGATGCGCGACGGAGCGATGCCGTAGCGCTCGATGAGTATGTTACGCACGCTGTCGGTGCGGCGTATGGAAAGCATCAGGTTGGTGCGCTCCTTGCCGGTTGCCTTGTCGGCATAACCGTCGAGACGGATGCGTGCAGAAGGGTTCTGCTTGAGATATTCGACGATGTTCTCAAACACTATGTCCTGCTTCTTCTCGGGCTTGGCGGAAGCGCAAGCGAAGCTGACAGATGCGAGACGGAACGCTTCCTGTTTCTTCGCAACCGACTTCTCCACTATGCGGTCCTTGAAGACGGGACGCTCCACTATCCGCTCCTTCACGTACACCGTGTCGACCACGGCTTCACGACGGGGCTTATGGCAGCGCTGCTTCCTCTGGCAAGGCTTTGAGGCGTTGAAGCGATAGGTCAGTCCGAGCGTTGCACCGAGCGTCGGCTCGTACTTGCGACCCGTGATGCGACCGTCGAAATGGTCGGGCATGAGAGCCGAAGCTATCTCAAGGTTTACATCCATGCACTTCAGCACGCTGTACTTGGCAGCTATAGAGAAGTTGGCTGTGAGCGAGTTGGCGTCCGCCGTGCCGCGATAGGCGAAGGTGCGGGCGTAGCCCAATCCTACAGCCGGAAGCACATCGAAGCGTCCCGCGCTGCGGAAGAGCAGACGCGAGAGGCTCACCATGAAGTCGGCATGAGCGTTGACGTAACGCAGATAATGGCGATAGGTGCCGTCGGGGCGGACCGTCACATTGTCGATAACTGGGTCGTGAGGGCCGTATATAGAGCCGTCGGTCTGCGGGTCGCGCAGATAGAGTCCTTCGGATGTGGACATGCCGTTGAGCGCATAGCCGCCAATCTGCAGGCGCAGGGCGTAAGCCGGAGTGATCCACTTGCCCACGCCGATGCGGTATGAAGGAGTGAGACGCTTGCCGAAGTGCAGCTTGCCGGCATCACTCGAGAAGATAGTCTGCACGCCTCCGCCCGCCTCAACGAACCATCCGTTCTGTGCAGATGCCGGGAGCAGCGACATGCACCCCAGCACCATGCTTATTATAGTTTTCTTATTCATATATACAGATAGGTTTTAAGCTTATTCAACAATGAGGAAAGCAGGTCTGCCGGGCTCGCCGGCTGTGCCGTAGCTTGCGCCGTCGGCAAACGCGAAAGCCGCGACAGCCTGATAGAGATACTTGTTGCGTGCGGCATAATACTTCAGCGTAACGGGTTCCTCTGCTCCCATGCTGCCGTTTATCTCCATGCGGAAGACATACTCGCCGTTCTCCGCCTGTTCTGCCTTTGCCATGCCGCGACATTCCGTGCCCACGAATGCAGCCATCAGGTCATCTGCCGTTGCCTGGCGCACGATGTTCTGAGGCAATGCCACGCAAGCTGTCATCTTGAGCGGATGCTTGCCGGCGAGAACGAGAGGCAGGGTGAGCGGCTGCTCGGGCGAAGCCTCCACCTTGCCGTCGGCGAAGGCGAGGCATGCAGGAGCCGTGAATACGTAGCTGTTGCGATGGCTGTAATAGCGTATGTCTACAGACGCCGCCTGTGAGCTGACGCCGTTGACTACCATCTTGTATACCGGTCTGCCGTCCTGCTCGCCCACGAGTTCGCCCACGCCGGCGCAGACATTGCCAATGAACGCCGCCAAGCGGTCGCCCGTCTTGTCGGCATAGCCGGCTGTGAGGGCGTCGAGTGTGAGATAGGCTGTCATGCTGCCCTGCGGCACGAAGGTGAGCGCGAGCGGCTGGTCGGCTGCTCCAACCACCGATGCGCGCTTTCCTACGGCGAAGGTCTGCTCAGATACGAACACCTGCTTCTTCGCTGCGCTGTAATAGCGGAACATCACCTGCTCGCCCTCGGCACGTCCGAGGATGTCGTACCAGTAGAGCATATCAGCCTCGCTCTCTACGTGCTTTATGCCGCGACACTCGTCGCCCACAAACGCCTGCAGCTCGTCGCCGGCGGCTACTGTGAACGGCAGCTTCGCCTTGTCCACCTTCACCCATGCCTTGGTAGGTACGGGGAAGGGTCCCGACTGCTCGAAGTCGGGACGGGCGGGAGCGTCGGCTGTGCCGTAAATCTTGTCGACCTCATATCTGACGTCGGACGCTACGGAGACATACGTGCGCTTGGCGGCAGCACTGTAATAGCGGAACTCCACATTGCCGTTCTCGCTCGACGGCGCCTTCACGTGGATGAAGAAGAGGCGCACGCCGTCGTTCATCACCGTCTTAGCCACGCCGCGACACTCGCCGCCAATGAAGGCAGCCATCTTGTCGCCGTCGGCGGCAAGCGTTTCGAGCACCGGCGAGAGACGCACTACGGCAGTCATGCTCATCGGATAGACACTCTTGTCGGGGTCGCTCCACAACGGCGCCTGATCGTTGCCGCTGAAGTTGGCTCGCCACATCGGGGCGGAAGCAGGAGTGGCAGACGCCACCTGCCATGTCGGAGCCTCGCTTACGAAGTCCTCCTCAACCACGCTCCACTGGGGAGCGGGTTGTTGCGGATAAGTCTTGTCGCCCTCTTCGGTGCATTGTGCGAAGAGGAAGCCCAATGCGGCGAGAAACGAATACTTTATATATTTCATATAGTCTTTCTTTTTAAAATATTACTTCTTGATAGCCTTCATCGAGTAAACGTTGCCGTCTACGGCGATGCTGACGATATACACACCAGCCGGAACCGTGTTGCCGGCGTTCCATGTGATGTCTACATTGCCGCCTGTGTTGCAGTCGTTCCATGCCACGATACGCTTGCCGCTCATGTCGCTGACGTATACATCTGTATAGGCGTCGCGGTCGACAGTGGCACGTATCTTCAGCTGCGAGTAGAACGGCGACGGATAGATGTAGAGTCCGCCCTCGGTGCCGAGGAAGCTGATGCGCATCGGCTCGCAGAGGGTGCCCACATTGCTGTTGGCAGCATAGCTTACGGCGTTCGGTGCCTTGGCTACGACGTCGCCGTCGCGCTCTACAGTCACGTCAACAGCCTCGGGCTTGTCGCCACCGATGGTGAGCATGAAGATGGTTCTGCCGTCGGGCAGAGCTATAGCCTCGGCATAGCCGCGCGGCTCGCCCGCTACGTAGCTCACAAGGCGGTCGCCCTGCTGCAGCTCTACGCCCTCCACTTCTACAACAGCCGTCATGTTGGCTGAGTAGGGGAAGTAAGCCGTTGGCTCGTCCGCGCTCTTCACGGCCTTAGCCTTGCGACCTACAGAAGTCTTCGACGGATACTGCAGCTGAGCGTCGTCCTGCGACTGGCGCTGTAGCATGTATCCCTTGCCGTTCTCCATGTACGTCAGACTGCCTATCCATCCCAGATTGCCGCTGTACATAGCCATCTGCGTCTGCGACTTCACGATGTCGCCCTCCTTGGCGTCGTAGCCGGCGAGAGCCTCCTTGAGCGTGAAGTTGTCTGAAGGCAGATACGAGATGTAGTTCCAGCGTGCTGTGCCGTCTGCCTTTGCTCCGCGTATGGTGAGCTTGTGCGAGGTGGGGTCAACAACCGGTCCTGAGATATGCAGGCTCTGCGGCTGCGAACTGTGTACGAGATACATCTGGTCGTTGTCGATGGCGGTGAGCTGTCCCATCCATCCGTTGCGCTTTGTCCATGATGCGAAGCCGTACTGCTCGTTCTTCACCTGGTCGTCTGATGTCCACTTGCCGTCAGCAAGCAGCTTGTTGAGATCGGAGAGCTTGTCGGATGCGATGTTCGTCGATATCCACGTCCATCCCTCGTTCAGCGTGATGTTCTGCACACGATAGTCCTTCGCCGTGAACAGCACTGGCTGCGACGGACTGCCCACTACGGCGTTGTTCTCGAAGCTTATCGGCTTCTCGCTCTCGGCTATGTAGGTCTGTCCGGTGCTTGCGTCCCAGATGCGGAACTCGAGGTTGTCGCTGCTTACGTCGTTAGAGTAGACCGTGAGCATGGCGTAGTACATGTCGTTCAGCTTATAGTAGCGGTTGTTGCATACGCCTACGCACTTTCCGCCGCTGAACGCAGCGAGCATGTCTTCGTCGTCAGAAGAGTATACCTTATTGATATACAGCTTGCCGAAGACAGACATATTATACTTGAAGTCGGCGGCGTTCACCGTCCAGTCGGGCTTCTCGCCCTCTACCTTCACCGTGAGCTGCAGAGCCTCCACCACGTTGTTGTCGCCACGCAGATAGAGCGTCTCGTCGTATGTGCCGATGTTCAGACTCGGGTCGATAGTCAGCACGATGTCCTGCGACGCTGTCGGGTCGATGGTGCCGCTTGCCGGTTCTGCCTCAAGCCATGAAGGAAGGTTCTCTACGGTGAAGTGCTCTATCGAACCGCCGTTGTTGAGCGCCTTCACCCTGATGGTCTTCTCCTCGTTGAGCTTCTTCACTACGGTGAGAGCGTTGTCGCTCCACTTCAGCTGGTTGCGGTCGATGAAAGCGCTCCATGTTATCGGCGAGAGAATCTCGTTGCCGTTCTTGTCGCGCACGCCGTCCACCGTGAACTTCACGATGGTCTTCTCTATACGCTCGTAAGGCTCCTTCAGGTTGATGATGAGCGCGTCGTTGTTCACTACGAAGTCGTAGAGCAGCTTGCTCTCCGGACCTTTAGCCTTGACGGGTGCAGAGGTCTTGGTCTCGACGTCACCACCTACCGCCACTGCGTCAGGCACCTTCTGTGTCGGGTCGGCCTGCTGCTTCTGGTCTTTCAGAGAGAACTGCAGTTCCTTCACGCCCTGCCATTCGATGTATGTCTCGAACGGATAGTAAGCCAAGAGTCCCTTCTCAGTGCCATCGAGTCGGTTGCTGTTGCCATTCTCCACGAGCGTTTCGCTCTTGTAGAGATTCCATACACGCACCTCGTCAATCTCGCCCTTGAAGAAGTTGTCTGCCTTCTCCTGCTGCAGGTTGTCGGCAGGAGTCCACACACGAGCGCCGAGATGTATGTAAGCCGCTGCTATGCCACCGAGGTCGGCTGCCTCGAAGTAAGTGTTCAGCTTGCCGTCCACGTATATCTGTGCGCGTCCGCTTGTGCGGTTCACAGCCACAGCCACATGGTGCCAGTCGTTATCGGCGTAGCTACCGTCGCACGCCACACGCACACCGTTGTTGTGGAACACCAGTCGGCCTTCCTCCAGATTGAGTGCGAAGAGATTGAGCGAACCGCCCATGTCCTCGCCGTCGCCGCGTCCGTTAGAGATGATGGTAGCCGTCTGCTGAGCCTCGTCAGCCTTAAACCAAGTCTCAATGGTGTAGTCCATAGTGTTGTCCACCACACACGAACTGCCCGAAGAGAGTTTTAGGTACTGGTCCTTGCCGTTGAACGCAACTGCGCGTCCCTCAGGATTAGCCCATTCGGCGCCTCTCATCTCGAGGTTTGCGCCGTGTGCCTTGTCTGCAAGAACACTGCCCTTAGCCTCCGACATCGGATAGTAAGCGATGAGATTGCTTTCGGCTCCGGAGAGCATAGTCAGCGAGTTGGTCTGCAGACGTGCCGGTGTGAGCACCTTGTCCCAGATGCGCGCGCCGTGCATCTTGCCTGCGAAGTGTCCGCTTCCGTCTACGCTGGCTCCGAACACGTAAGCGCCCTCGCCGTTGTACTCGCCCACCTCAGCTGCGCTGATAAGCTGCTCGTAGTTGTAGTAAGCCGACACGTTTCCTTCATTATTATATACAAGAGCCACGTGTGCCCATGTGCCCTGCTCGTAGTCGAACGCCTTGTCGCTGACGATGGTCTTGTCAGCCACCTTCACCTTCAAGCGATTGTCGCTCGTCGTTGCAAGCTCTATCGCGCTGTTGGCGTTGCCCTGACTGAAGAGTACGGCGTCCTGTGCCTTGTCGGCGAGGGTCCACATCTCTACAGTGAGGTTCTTGCCGCTCCAGTTGCGCTGGAACTCCGACACGAGTTCGTCGTTCTTGCCGTCCAGACGCACGCTCACGCTGTGGTCGGTCTGTGCGCCGTTGCGTATGCCTGTCACCGAGAAGTTGTTGTCGGTGAGGAGTCCGTCGGCTATAGGCTCGTTGAACGTCAGCTTCACCTCGTCGTTCACGGTGAGCACGCCGTTCGCCGGCTGGGCACTACCGAAGAGGCGTGGGTTGTACATATCCTTTATGCCGCTGTGTACGGCAGAATAGTTATAAACCTCCGCGTTGTTTATCATGCTCGTACCTACGGTGCGCAGGTCGTAACGCTGATCCTGCAGATCGTCCATAAACCAGCTATACTTGATGGTGCCGGCGTCTGCAGCCTTTATCATCTCGGCGTTCATGCCGTTCTTCACAGCCTGGTCGTAGAGAGTCTGGTCGTTATAGTAGCTCATGAGTGTTGTCCAGTCGTTGTCGCTGCCCGACGACGGCTTATACTGAAGCATGATGCGATGGAAGTTGTCGTAGTTCACATCGAAGCCGTCAATCACTACGTCCATGTAATGCTTCTGTACGCCGTTCACCTCCGCCGTTGGCAACTTGGTGTTGTATGTCCAGTTGTCGGTCGGCTTCTTCAGGTTCACGTCAGTAGCCGAAGGAGTGAAGTGTACGCTGAACGTCACGTCGTCATATATTTCATCCTGGAAGTCGGTGGGATCGCACTGACACTGCGACTGCAACATCAGTCGAAGATTGTCGTAGTTCATCACCGAACCCTTGCGCACCTCGAGTGTCTTGGTGAGTGTTCCGCCAGCCGGTACGAGCAATGCTCTGCCGTTACCTATCGGTGCACCGTCGATGAGCAGCTGCGCTCCGTTCGGATTGCTGCTGTCGTCGATTACAAGGTTATACCAGTTGTCGTCCTGCGACTCCGAGTTGTTGCGCAGATAGAGCGTGAAGTAAGCCGACTTGCCCGAAGGAACATTCTCGATGAAGTCCTTCTCAACGGTTATCTCCGGCACCTCCATCTGAACAGTAGCCTCATTGATGACGTGCTGTCCCGGCTCGTAGTACTTGGTCTTGTATTCGCCCTCGTAAGGACACGACGTAGCGCCGCCACGAGTCTTGAAGATGAACGTAGAGAAAGTCTGTCCCTCCTCATTCTTCATATCCTTGTACTTGACGTACTGGTCGCCATCCTTATATCCTGCCTCACGACATACGTCTACAGAGAGGTAGTCAGAGCCTTCCTCCGCAAGCACATAACCCTTACAGTGGCGTGCCGTCTCCTCAGTTGAGAACTCGCCGCCGTGTTCAGTGGTAATACTCTCGTCTACAGTGAGCACCATACCAGTGCCATTGAGTGTCCATCCGAAGTTGTTGGTGAACTGAGCGCCAATCAAGATAGAGAAGCGTTGAGTCTCCGAACGTCCAACCTCATACTCCTCAGAGTATTCATAAGAAGCACCGCCCTGGAACGAATGGTTCTGCATGAGTTCTGCCTTAACCTTCTGTTCCTCGTTATTGCGAAGCTGCATCTTCCAGTTGTCAATCGACTGATTGAGGAACATGATAGTATCCTCCTTCAACGGCTGTCCTGCAGGAGTGTAGATCTTGTAACTCGGTCCGTCGAGCGGGTTGTTGGCATTGGCACCCTTAAACACCTTGTCGTTGTTGCTCTTGCCAAAGTTAGGATCGTCAGCTGCCAACTTCGAAACGTATACAGGCACCTTCGTGTTGTTAGCCATAGCCTGGAAGTCTACACCTTCAGCCTGCTGATGCAGCAACTTATTGCGTACATCCTCAAGTTTAGGCAACAACACCTGCTCTATGTGTACCTGCGGATAGGTGAACATAGTGCCATACTTCTGCGAAAGTCCCAGACCAGTAGTCTTCACAAGCAGATACTCGTTGCTTTCAGGAGTAACACTGCCGAACAGTTCGTATTCTGAAGGATTGGCGAGATACATCTCACGTGTAGTAACGGCGATGTTTTCGGTCTTGCCCACGCCGATATTAGTAGAATAGCCTACGAAGAGGTCGCCGTCGCTTCCCACATACTGCGGGTCGCTACTTGTCTCGAAGCGTGTGGTAGTGGTCATCGTCTTAGTGTCAGAGTCAGTACCACCGATTGTCTCACTATGAGAAGCGCCGAATGAGAATTCATTCTTCACATCGTTCTCGTTCACCACTCCGGCACCAAGACCGGTGAAGGTGATGACCTTGGCACCAACCTTTGCCTCGTTGTTCAATACTCCCTCGTTAGTGACATTTCCCTCATACGTACTTGTAGAAGTAACTGTCACGCCCTTCTCAAGATAAGCATACGAGTTGCTTCCCGGCGGGTCGCGCAGCACGAAGAGCACCTTGTCCGGTCCGTTCGTAACGAAGTCCGAACCTAAAGTCTTTGCACCAATTACGATAGCCTTAGTGTTGCCCTTGCCGTCAAAGCCACCCTTCCAGTTGATTGTTGTAGAAGATGTGCTCTGGCTGTTTTCGCTGTAGGTCATATCCATAGCAGCAGAGCGCAGGGCCGAGGTCATTTCCGGATTGTTCACCTGGAATGTCCATTCTGCCTCACCCTTCTCGTCGGTAGTGATGTCCTCTTGCGTTCCGTACGCAATGTCGCCTCTACTGAATGACAGCTTAGCCTCAGGCGTTGGCACGATGTCTTCCTTAACGCCATCCTTACGTCTGCCGTCCTTATCCTTATATTCGTACACCTCAGCTGTGGTGATATGATAAGTGACGTATTGTCCCTGCTCATACACCGGCACGCCGAGTGTGTAAGGCTGCGCTGCGTTGTCAGGATTGTAAGTCTTTACCTTTATAGTTTTTGTTTGGTCGAGGGTAGCTACGGTAAGTTCTTCCTTTCCGAAGAAGTCCTGCAGTTTGCCATTCACCTTCTCCTTCACGATGATTGACGGAGTGTAGCGCTTGATGAACTGCTGCTTCTTGTTGTAATAGACTGTGTCGCTGCAGTTGACGAACACGCCCTGCGTAGAGATAGAGTCTACATACTCGTTCACCTCGCTCTGCTTTGCAAACTCATTGCTCAGGTTGAGGTCCTCACCACTGCCAGGGATGTTGTCATGGCCGGGCACAACTACATTAATCTTATACTTCTCAGGAATGAGGTCGGCGTAGAACTCACCCGTCTCGGCATCAGGATAGATGGTTATCTTGTTGCCGTCGTAAGCCACGCGGTTCTTGTGCTGCTTGCTAACGTACACGCCCTTAACATGATTGAGCGTGGTTTCGCGAGCCTCAGTCGTCATCTTATAGGCTTCGTTCTGATATGTAAGCTCGATGCGTACGTCGTCAGCGAGGTTGTTCTTCGAGAGCGAGTGACCCACGGGGAACGCTTCCTGCTTGGTGCCGCCGGCAACACGTCCGATATAACGTACGGTTGTAACGTCAAAGATTTCGAATCCGTTGTCGTCGTCCTGATAGTTGCGGTCGGTGCCGTCGCTGTTGGTCAGCTTGCCGCCGTTCTCGAACGTATGGTTGGCAAGCACAGCCTTCACCTCGTGCTGTCCTACAGGCACGCTTATGGTGAACTGTCCGTGAGCGTCGGTCTTCACGATATTGCTCTTGCCGTCCATTACTGTTACGCCGTCAACGGCGAACGAGACGCCTTCAACGGGCACGTTGCCACCCTTGTACATCACCTTACCCGAGATGTTGAACGACGACTTGTCGGTGAAGTTCACGGTGTGGCTCTGTGCCTGCGAGTTGATGAGGCGCAGCTCCTTAGCCGACGCAAACTGATGTATGCCGAGTGTCGGCACAATCATATACGTAGTTCCGTTGCCGGTGTAGGGCAGCGAACGAATCTGATAAGAACCGTCTTTAGCTGTGTAGCTGCTGTAGCCGAGCTGTGCGGAAGTAGGAATGTCTTTCGAACTGGTCGTAACATTCGTAGCCACACCATGGTTCATGTTGTACTTAGTGCCCTTGTACGAGATGTCGTAGAAGGCGTCGTCAACCGAATAGTCGAAGGTGTAGTAAGCCTGCAGACCGTCCTCATTACCTACGAGGTAGCGGTTGTAGTCGCTTGCGATGGTGTCAGCATTGAGCGCCTTGTTCCACAGACGCACCTCGTCGATGGCTCCCTCGAAGCCTTCGCCCATCACCACCTTGTTGTTGTTGCCCGTAATCTGAGCCGTACGCTCGGCTTCTGCCACAGCCTCACCGTTTATATATATAATAAGGTGTGTAGCGCTTGCCACAGCTGAGAGATGCACGAACTGGTCAGAAGAAACGTATTCGCTGAGCTTCTTCGGAGTCTTCAGCGTCTGAGTGCCTGCAGAGAACTCAATCTTCTTGTCGTTATACGCCAACTTGTACATGCCCGGCTTCTCGATGATGGTGCCTTCCTTGGCTGCTCTCACCCATGCCTGAAGCGTAGCTGCCTGCGTGGCGTCATTCAGAAGCAGGTCGTTGTCGACGGTAAGTTTAGATGCACCTGTGAACACATACGACTTGCCCGGAACGCCCGAACCATCCGTAGCCTCAGCACTTACCTTAGCGCCCGACACAGCCTGGCCGCTCTCGAACGTAACGCGGCCGTAGATGTCGCCCGTCGGTGTGCGGAAGCCCACGTCCGTGAGCACCTCATCGCTCTCAAGCAGATTGCCCGAACACATAACCTGACCCTTGATTTGATAGTCGTAGACCACGCCCGGAACGGCGTTCACGTCGTTATAGTAATAGTCGTTCTGAGCCTCGTTGCCCTCGGTAACGGCTATCTGCTTATAGTCTGTATCGGGAGCGCCATGCTCCTTGCGGTTGATTACGAAGCGCTCGAAGTTGCCCTTGCTGCTCCATGCCAGCTCAACGCGGTCTGAGTAGTAGCCCTTGCCGGCTGTAAACGCAACAAGATTGCCGATGCTTGTGGGCATGATTGACTCCGGCGCAGCCACCGTAGGCAGAGTGCCGTAAGCCTCAGCAGGCTTCACAGTAAGGCGGTAACGATATTCGTTGCACACCATTATCATGTCGTCAACATACTTGCCGCTGAGGAATTCTTCCTTCGACAGCTCGATGTTGTCAGTAGTATTGGTCGTAACGTTCAGTCGCGTAAGCACCGCCTTGGTGCCCGAACTCCAGGTGTCGCCCTCTGTCTGCCAAGTGATAGTGGCAGTCTTGGCTTCCTCGTCCAGTACGGCATGCACAGAACCTGCCGTAACATTGCTGTGCTTTGTAGAAACATCGAGAGAGGTCGACTTGCTGAAAGCGTTGTTCCACACGTCAGAGTTGCCTGTATGCGAACGCTTAACTCTGAATTCATAATTCATACTCCTGCCTAAAGGCACGTCAAATTCATAGCTATATGCTGTCTTACCAGCCATATACTTGATATTCTGTGTGGTTGTCTCCACAGCATTTGTAGCCCGATCAGTACTCTTGATTGTGAGCACCATATTGTCCTCAATGCAGTTCTGCGTAGGTGCCGCACTGAGATTCCAGTTCACCTTCATCTTGCGCGTCACCTGATCATAGTTGGCGCTAATCTCATTCACCTGCGGATAGGCAGGGCGGGTGTAGCTGTCACTTAACGTAGAGTAGGTCACCTTGTTGTTATTGCTTGGAGTATACTTCTGCTTCACCTTATAGTCGGAGAAGTTGTCAAGGCTCATTCTTTCAGTCGGGATGAAGAGCGAACCGCTTGTTTGACTGCCTACTAAAGAGTCTGTTCCATTTATTTCCTTTCCCTCCGAGTCGCATATGAAGTAATATCCGTAGCGATCGATGGAGTTCTTGTCAGCTTTTCCGTCTTTCTTCCATACGATGAAATATCCCGGTTTATTCTGCTTTACGCCATAATAGGCATTTGTGATTATGGTCGGCGTACAGCCGTATCTGGTGTCTACGATTTCAGTGAAATCAACTTTCTGGTCTGTCGCCGTTTTAGTTCTGCGCCACCATTTTCCATTATAGTATACCTCTTGGTCTTTACCGATTCGGTCCTGCGTCAGCGGAACGGTAATTTTCAGGTAATAGGCGCTCTTGCCATTGCTCGTGACAACCCTGTCACCGAGCCATTCCACGGATACGTCCTTATTGAGCGTTTTACCATCGTCGTTCTTGACATATTTTTTGAAATCTTTAGAATTGTTCCACGTTCCGCTCGGACCGTTTATTTTAATACCATATCCAGCCACAGTGACTGTCAGATAGCCATCGTCACCGATGAATCCGCAATGGCCGTCATCTCCTCCACCCCACGATTGGTAAACGCGGATGTCGAGCACGATAGTGGCATTTATCGGATCATACCATTGACTTATCCATTTGTTATTCCAATCGTCATACGCCGACGCCTTCTGCACTGAGAACGCCATCAGCATCATGACGCAAAGGAAGAACTGCATGAATCTTCCTGCAGACGTTCGCATGGAACGCCGCATGGACACAGAATTGCCTGCAAGCCGCCCATCCAGATATGGAGGAGGTTGCTGAAGTCTTCTTCTTTTCATTTTAATGATGTTTTTGAGTTATTGATTAATTTAGATTATGTAATTTTGTTTCACATCACAAATTTAGACTTTTTCATTAAAATTAAGTGTCTGATTGCTGCGTCGCTGTGTCTACTTCCAACAAAAAAGGTGTCCACTTCGTAGGAAGTAGACACCTTAACAGTGTGTATCTTAATGGGATATTACGCTTGTTTGTCTCGCCAGGCTATAGGCGTGCATCCATCTTTCTCCTTAAACACTCTGTAGAGATAGGAGCGTGAGGAGAAGCCACATTCGGAGGAGATGATGTCGTTGCTGTAGTCGGGATTCTCCATCATCATGCGTTTGGCTGCATTGAAACGTATCTCGCTGAGCCATATACGGAACGTGGTGTTCTGGCACTGGCTGAAGAACTGCGTCAGTTCGTTTTTGTTGATGTCCAGCGAATGTGACAATGTAAGCATATTTACCGAACTGTCCTTATAGCCCATGTCTGCGCACCACTTGTCGAGCGCTGCCTGGATGAAGGCGCTGCGTTCGGCTGAGAGGCGCTGCGCGGACTGGTCAGAGTCTGCTGCCGACTGCCGGGCGCAGCTCTCTGCCGTCGTCTGTTCGTCGTCGGCATTGTCCTCGTCATCGGTTTCGCCGTTGCCTCTTTCCCTATCCAGCAACTCCTCGGTAGGTACGTAACAGTTGCCGAACGCCACAAAGTTCACGATGAAGAAAAGCGTTATAAGGAGTCCCAACGGACCAACTACATACAACAACTTGGTGGAGAGAATGGCGAACGGCATGGATATGGCTATGAGGGAAAGCATCGCGATGCTCGCGCGGGCATATCTTATAAAAGGCAGCATATCCGTGGCTGTCATCGTCTCAAGGAGTTTCTTCCGCTTGTTCATCTCTATTATTATCATGTATATGCAGTAGACAATATTGCCAAAAAAGAGAGCAAGCATCACGTAAAGCCATGCGCCAATGTTCAGGGAACCGCTAAAGCTGTAGCCCACAGCGAAGGCGGCAAGCATGGCGGCGTATACAGCGGCGCAGATAAGGTTCATCTTACGGCGCTTGGTGTGGGTAGCCTCAATGTTGTAGATAGCCATCGAGAAAAGCGTGAAGCAAGGCAGGTAGACCAGCACGTTGATGACGGCTCCCACATCTTCGCCCATGGCGCGGAAGCCGAAGTACATCTGCAGGAAGAAGTGTACCGCCATAAAAAGCAGGGCTGAGAATATCATCCAGCGCGACCACTCATACCGCCGGTTTATCCATCTCACGTGAAGACGCGTGACGGCAATGAAGAATGCGCTGATAAACATGAATATCAGACATGCAAACTGTAACAAATATAACATAACTCTTCTGGTATATATTAATCGTATCTTTCTCTGCGGATGTGCATCCGCTTATTTTAAGATACGCAAAGTTACGCAAAAAACGGAAAAGCATAAAGAATAAAGAAAAGAAGTTGAGAGTTTTTCTTGCGAAAGAACCGCAACAATGCTGTTCCCATGGCGTGGTAACGTTGTTACCGTTGCGCGGTAACGATGTTACAGCACTGCGGTAATGACGTTACACCACCGCGGTAATGGGCTGCAGCTCCACAAGGTTTGCATTTTTTGCATAAATAATTCATCATTTTTCCCATTCGTGTTGTTTTATTTCATATATTTGCAAAATCTTTCATAGAAATAACAATCGTAAAGCAACGATGCGCAATCGTAAAGCAAACCGACAACTACTATTATCTATTATCAACCTAATAAACAAGACGTTATGAACAACATTCCATTAGTATTTTGGCTTATCCCGATAGCCAGCGTTGTAGCATTGGGAATGGCATGGTTCTTCTTCCGCTCGATGATGAACGAAGACGAAGGCACAGACAGAATGAAAGAGATAGCAGAGCACGTGCGCAAAGGCGCAATGGCTTACCTCAAGCAGCAGTACAAGGTTGTGACAATCGTGTTCGTGGTGCTCGCCATCGTGTTTGCGTTCATGGCTTATGTGCTTAAGGTGCAGAACCCGTGGGTGCCGTTCGCATTCCTCACCGGCGGTCTGTTCTCGGGTCTTGCAGGCTTCTTCGGCATGAAGACCGCAACCTACGCTTCGGCACGCACCGCAAACGGAGCACGCACGAGTCTGGACAAAGGTCTGAAGATAGCATTCCGCAGCGGCGCCGTCATGGGTCTCGTCGTTGTGGGCCTCGGACTGCTCGACATCGCCATCTGGTTTGTTGTTCTTAACGCCGTTTACGACGGAGAGGCTACCGCCCTCGTCACCATCACCACCACTATGCTCACCTTCGGTATGGGTGCTTCTACGCAGGCTCTCTTCGCCCGCGTCGGCGGAGGCATCTACACCAAGGCTGCCGACGTAGGAGCCGACCTCGTGGGCAAAGTGGAGGCTAACATACCCGAGGACGACCCGCGCAACCCCGCCACCATCGCCGACAACGTGGGCGATAACGTGGGCGACGTGGCTGGTATGGGCGCCGACCTCTACGAGAGCTACTGCGGCTCGATACTCTCCACGGCTGCGCTCGGCGCAACGGCGTTCGCCATGAACGCAGACATGCAGCTGCGCGCCGTGATAGCGCCAATGGTGATTGCGGCTATCGGCATCTTCCTCTCGCTCATCGGCATCTTCCTCGTGCGCACCAAGGAGGGTGCAACGATGAAGGAACTGCTCCACTCGCTCGGTCTCGGCACCAACGTGAGTGCGGCGCTCATAGCCGTTGCCACCTTTATCATATTATACCTGCTCGGCATAGAGAACTGGCTCGGACTCTCGTTCTCGGTGATTAGCGGACTCGTGGCAGGCGTCGTAATCGGTCAGGCTACCGAATACTACACCTCGCACAGCTACACTCCGACGCAGAAGATTGCGGAGGCTTCGCAGACCGGTCCCGCTACGGTTATTATAAAAGGTATAGGAACGGGCATGATATCGACGATGATACCCGTAGTGACCATCTCGGTAGCCATCATGCTCAGCTATCTCTGCGCCAACGGCTTCGATATGTCGCTCTCGGCTAAGTCGATAAGCACCGGTCTCTACGGCATCGGCATCGCTGCCGTGGGCATGCTCTCGACACTCGGCATCACTCTCGCCACCGACGCCTACGGACCTATCGCCGACAACGCCGGCGGCAACGCAGAGATGAGCGGACTGGGCAAGGAAGTGCGCGAGCGCACCGACGCTCTCGACGCTCTCGGCAACACCACAGCGGCTACGGGCAAGGGCTTCGCCATCGGTTCGGCGGCGCTCACGGCGCTGGCTCTGCTGGCTTCGTACATAGAGGAGATAAAGATAGCGATGATACGCGCCGTGGACAACGGCAAGCAGTATCTCGACGCAGCGGGCAACGTGTTCGACCCGACCAACGCAAGCACGATAGACTTCATAGAGTTCTTCCAGGTGAACCTCATCAATCCGAAGGTGCTCGTCGGAGCATTCCTCGGAGCCATGGCAGCCTTCCTGTTCTGCGGCCTCACGATGGGCGCAGTAGGCAGAGCTGCGGAGTCGATGGTGCAGGAGGTGCGCCGTCAGTTCCGCGAGATTAAGGGTATACTCGAAGGCAAGGCAACGCCCGACTACGGTCGTTGCGTGGAGATAAGCACACGCAGCGCACAGCGCGAGATGATTGTGCCGTCGCTCCTCGCCATCGTCATACCTATCGTCGTAGGCTTGGTGCTCGGCGTAGCCGGTGTGCTCGGTCTGCTGACGGGTGGCTTGGCGGCAGGCTTCACGCTCGCCGTGTTCATGTCCAACTCGGGCGGCGCATGGGACAACGCGAAGAAGATGATTGAGGAAGGCCACTTCGAAGGCAAGGGCAGCGACAACCATAAAGCCACCATCGTAGGCGACACCGTGGGCGATCCGTTCAAGGACACCTCAGGACCGTCGCTCAACATCCTCATCAAGCTCATGTCTATGGTGAGCATCGTGATGGCTGGTCTTACCATCGCCTTCTTGTAACGTAAGGGATTATTGGGCTAAAAACAGAAAGCCCCAGCAAATAAAAACGTTTGCCGGGGCTTTCTTTTTAACTAATAATGGGCAAGAAACAAAATATTAATGCTTTTTTATTAACTTTCTCATTTATTTAGTTTAATTTTGCAAAACGAAAGGAAATAACAACCATCTAACTAAATTTTTGTGTAATATGAAAAAGTTCCTCCTTACTTTTGCTATGCTGATAGTAGCTGTCAGCTCGGCATTGGCACAGGTTACGACCTCTGCGTTATCAGGAAAAGTTTCGCTTCAGAGCAACGGCGAGTCGCTTATCGGCGCTGTTGTGCAGGCTGTGCATGAGCCTTCGGGCACACGCTACGCTACAGCGACTAACATCGACGGACGCTATACCATCCAGGGTATGCGTGTCGGCGGTCCGTACAAGGTGACGGTTAGCTACATCGGCTACACCAAGAAGAACATTACGGGCATCACGCTGCAGCTCGGTGAGACCTACAACCTCAACGTGAACATGAGCGAAGACCAGAACGAGCTGGGCGAGGTAGTAGTAAGCGCAAAGGGTTCGAAGTTCGCAGGCGAGAAGACCGGTGCAACAACCAACATCTCGCAGACACAGATGCAGAACATTCCGACCATCAACCGCAGCATCTCTGACATCGCACGCCTCTCGCCGTACGCTAACGGCATGAGCTTCGCAGGCGGTGACGGACGTTCTACAAACTTCACACTCGACGGTGCGAACCTCAACAACAACTTCGGTCTGACATCCAAGCTCCCGGGCGGCGGCAATCCTATCTCTATGGACGCCATCGACGAGGTGCAGGTAGTGGTTTCGCCGTATGACGTGCGCCAGACCAACTTCATCGGCGGCGGCATCAACGCCGTTACAAAGTCGGGTACGAACACCTTCAAGGGTTCGGCATACATCTACTACAACAACGAGAACATGCACGGCAACCGCGTTGACGACGCCGACCTCGGCGAGCGCGGCAAGAACCGCACTACGACATACGGCTTCACCCTCGGCGGCCCAATCGTGAAGGACAAGCTCTTCTTCTTCGCCAACGCCGAATATACAAAGGTGCCGGGCGTAGCTAACCGCTGGGCTCCGTCTGATAACGGCAAGGCTGACATCGACAAGTACATCTCTCGTACAAAGAAGAGCGACCTCGACCGCATCGCTCAGTTCCTTAAGGAGAAGTACGGCTACAACCCGGGTTCTTACACCAACTGGGGCGCCGACGAGCACAACCTCAAGTTGCTCGGCCGCATCGACTGGAACATCACCAACGACCACCATCTTGCAGTGCGCTTCAACCACACAGCCAACAAGATGTGGAACGCGCCTAACGGCAACTCGTCTGACACGGGCTACCGTCTGCGCAACATGGACCGCCTCTCGCAGTACTCGATGGCGTTCTCAAACTCTATGTACTCAATGGATAACAATGTGACATCTGTAACTGCCGACCTCAACAGCCGCTTCGGCGAAAAGTTCGCCAACCAGTTGCTCTTCACATATACAGACATGAAGGACGGACGCGGCTCTGACTCTTCTATCTTCCCGTTCGTCGACATCATGAACGGCTACGAGACTCTCGCCGACGGCACCGTCAAGCAGGACCTCTCGCCGTATATGAGCTTCGGCTACGAGCTCTTCTCTTACAACAACCAGGTGAAGAACAAGGTGCTCAGCCTTACCGACAACTTCACATGGTATGCTGGCAACCACAAGGTGACAGCGGGCTTCAACTTCGAGCATCAGCTTGCTAACAACGCATACATGCGCGGCGGCACAGGCTACTACCGCTACCGCTCGCTCGATGACTTCCTCACTGGCGCTGCGCCTGAGACCGTGGGCCTCGCTTACGGCTACAACGGAGCTACAAGCCCTGCATCAGAGGTTAAGTTCAACCAGTATGGCATCTACCTGCAGGACGAGTGGAACGTGAACGACCGCCTGAAGCTCACCGGCGGTATCCGCTTCGATAACATCGCCTTCGACGACGACAACATCATGACCAACAACGCTATCAAGGCGCTCGACTTCGGCGGAAAGCACATCGACACCGGTATGTGGCCGAAGAGCAACATTCAGATTTCGCCGCGCGTAGGCTTCGTATGGGACGTACTGGGCAACAAGAGCCTCAAGGTGCGTGGTGGTACTGGTCTGTTCGCAGGCCGTCTGCCGTTGGTATTCTTCACCAACATGCCAAGCAACTCGGGTATGATTCAGCAGAACCCGTTCAACGCTGTTACAAAGTACAACAGCGACGGCACAGTGCAGTCGTCTGACCCGCTGCTCAACAACTTCAAGGGCGGACTCGTAACCGACCGCGACAAGATTCGCGAACTGCTCGGTGCGCCGGCAAGCATCACTCCTGACGACGGCACTCTGGCAAGAACAATCGGCGGCGTAGACCGCAACTTCAAAATGCCGCAGGTATGGAAGTCGTCACTCGCTGTAGACTATCAGGTGCCGGTTAGCTTCCCGATGACACTCACAGCCGAGTTCATCTACACAAAGAAGATCACCGACGTGATGCTGAAGAACTACAACATCAAGGACGACACTTCTGAGTGGGAACACCTCAACGGAGCTGACAACCGCCTCGTTTATCCGAAGAACTTCACATACTACTCGAACATCAACGATGCGTGCGTGCTCACCAACACTCATAAGGGATACGGCTACACCTTCAACATCACAGCTACAGCCGAGCCGCTGAAGAACCTCAACGTGATGGCTGCCTACACACACACCGTGATGAAGGAGGTATCGGGTATGCCGGGTAGCAACGCTTCTTCTGCATGGTCGGGTCTGTACACCATCAACGGTCCTAACTTCTCTAAGGTGCAGAACTCACAGTACGTCATCCCAGACCGCATCATCGCTAACGTAAGCTACAAGTATGCCAAGGATCACTTCAGCCTCTTCTACACTGGCTACTCTCCGTCGGGCTACAGCTTCCTCTACAACGGCGATATCAACGGCGACCGCATCAAGAACGACTTGATGTACATACCGAGAAACGACTCTGAAATCAACTTCGTAAGCGACGCCGACCGCGAGGCATTCTGGAAGTTCGTAGAGCAGGACAAGTATCTGAAGAACCACAAGGGCGAGTACGCAGAGGCTTACAGCGCTCGTGCTCCGTTCATACACCGTTTCGACTTCCGTTGGGCACACGACTTCGACGTGAAGATAGGCAACACACGCAACCGCCTGCAGCTCAGCCTCGACATCATGAACGTAGGCAACCTCTTCAACTCGAAGTGGGGCGTAGCCAAGAACATGGGCAGCTGCAACAACGGCCAGATTCTGAAGGTGAACAAGGTGGAGAACAACACACCGGTGTTCAGCATGATGAAGGTGAACGGCGAGTATGCTACAAAGACCTGGAACTTCAACCACAACTACGACCAGTGCTGGAAGATGCAGATCGGTATCAAGTACACATTCAACTAATTCATAACAGACAGATATGAGAAGGATAATCGTTGTCCTTTCGCTATTACTTTGTTCGCTGGCAAGCTCGCTTGCCGGCGAACATCGTATTGTGATAGTCTCTCTCGACGGTTGCCGCTGGGACTATCCGCAGATGTACCACACGCCGTTCCTCGACAAGCTCGGACACGACGGCGTGCAGGCTGTGATGCAGCCCTCGTTCCCCTCGTCTACCTTCCCCAACCACTACACGCTCGCCACTGGCCTCGTGCCCGACCACCACGGCATCATCGCCAACGTGTTCTACCACAAGGCTACCAACACAACCTTCGCTCTGGGCAAGAACCAGAACGACCCTGCCTACTGGGGCGGCGACCCGATATGGCTCACCGCAAAGCGTCAGGGCAAGCGCGTGGGCGTGGTCTACTGGCCTGGCTCTGACGTGGCTATCAAGGGCGAATATCCCGACTACTGGCACAGCTACGCCAAGAAGCCGCTACTGACGTATGTGGAGCGCGTGGCGAAGATTGAGGAGATGCTGAAGATGCCTGCCGACAAGCGTCCGCAGCTCATCATGGCTTACTTCGACGAGCCCGACCACAGCGGACACACCTTCGGACCGGAGAGTCCTGAGACGCGCAAGCAGGTGGAGGCGCTCGACGGTCTGCTCAGCCAGCTCTGGAACGACATACAGCGCATGCCCGACGCTGCCGACATCGACCTCATCGTGACTGCCGATCATGGCATGGCGCGTCTCTCCAACGAGCGCATCATACGTCTCGACAAAGTGCTCGACAAGTCGTGGTACGAGCGCCTCGCGACGGGCTTCCCCACAATGGTGTTCGCCAAGAAGGGCTGCGAGGGCAAGATTCTGAAGGCACTTAACGCCGTGCCTCACCTCAGGGCGTACCGCAAGGCTGAGGTGCCGGAATATCTGCACTTCGGCACGAACGAGAACATCGGCGACATCGTGGTGCTCAGCGACATCGGATTCGTCACGAGCGAGCACGACCGCACCATAGCCGGCGCACACGGCTTCGACCCTACGTACAGCGACATGCACGTGCTGTTCCGCGCCTGTGGTCCCGACTTCCGCAAGGGCTACACCCGCGAGTCTACCTTCCGCAACGTGAACGTCTACCCGCTCCTCGCCCACCTGCTCGGCATCACACCCTCGCCGTCGGATGGAAGTCTGGAGGAAGTGAAGGATATGCTTGCGGAGTAAGAAGATCGCTAAAAACCATTCACATTACTATGAAACATATCATAACATCATGCTTGATTGCGTTAAGCGCAATGACCGCTTACGCTCAGCACACTCCAGTTTATCTGGACGAGACACAGCCAATGGAGCTGCGCATTGACGACGCCCTCTCGCGTATGACTCTTCAGGAAAAGATACGCGTCATACATGCACAGAGCAAATTCTCATCTGCCGGAATACCGCGATTGGGATTTCCCGACTTCTGGACAGACGACGGCCCTCACGGTGTGCGCCCTGACGTGTTGTGGGACGAATGGGAGCAGGCAGGACAGACCAACGACTCATGCGTGGCGTTCCCTGCGCTGACCTGTCTCGCTGCCACATGGAACCCAGACCTTGCCACACTCTACGGCAAGAGTCTTGGCGAAGAAGCCCTCTATCGTGGCAAGGACATGATTCTCGGACCGGGCGTCAACATCTATCGCACCCCGCTCGGCGGACGCAACTTCGAGTATATGGGCGAAGACCCTTACCTGGCGGCTACGATGGTGGTGCCTTACATACAGGGTCTGCAGTCGAACGGTGTTTCGGCATGCGTGAAGCATTACTGTCTGAACAATGACGAGGAATATCGTAACCAGGTGAACGTCGTAGTAAGCGACCGCGCTCTGCATGAAATCTATCTGCCGGCGTTCAAGGCTGCCGTGGAGCAAGGCAAGGTTTGGGCCATTATGGGTGCATACAACCTTTACAAGAACGAGCACAACTGCCACAACCAGTACACGCTCGACCGCATACTGAAGGGCGAATGGGCGTTTGACGGCGTGGTGGTGAGCGACTGGGGCGGATGTCACGACACCGACCAGGCAGTGAAGAACGGGCTGGACATTGAGTTCGGAACATGGACCAACGGCCTTTCAGCAGGAACAAGCAACGCTTATGACAACTATTATCTTGCCACACCATATATCAATGGTATAAAGAGCGGCAAATACACCACCCAAGAACTCGACGACAAGGTGCGCCGTGTGCTGCGACTCTTCTTCCGCACGACGATGAACCGTCAGCGTCCGCACGGCTTCCTCTGTTCAGAATCGCACTACAAGGCTGCCCGCCAGATTGCTGACGAGGGCATCGTGCTACTACAGAACCGCAACAACGTGCTGCCTATCGACCGCAACAAGGCGAAGCGCATACTCGTTGTGGGCGAGAATGCCATCAAGATGATGACCGTCGGCGGCGGTTCGTCATCGCTGAAGGTGCAGCGCGAGACACTTCCACTCGACGGACTGCGAGCAAAACTTGGAGGTACGGCAGAGATTGACTATGCACGCGGATACGTCGGAGACGTGACGGGCGAATACAACGGAGTGGAAACGGGACAAAACCTGAAGGACGACCGCTCAGCCGACCAACTCATCGCCGAGGCTGTGGAGAAAGCAAAGGATGCCGACTATGTCATTATGGTGGGCGGACTGAACAAGTCGGACTATCAGGACTGCGAAGGACACGACCGCAAGCAGTATGAGTTGCCATACGCGCAGAACCGACTCATCGAAGCACTTGCCAAGGTAACCAACCGCCTCATCTACGTAAACGTGTCGGGCAACGCCGTGGCAATGCCTTGGCGAGACAAGGTGGCAGCCATCGTACAGAGCTGGTTCATAGGTTCGGAAGCTGGCAACGCCATCGCCGACGTGCTGACAGGCGACGCCAATCCGAGCGGCAAGCTGCCGTTCACATGGTATGGAAGCCTCAACGACTGTGGCGCTCACGCTCTGAAAACATATCCTAGCACGTGGCGAACCACCGACGACAAGACAGTTGGTTTCGACAAGGTAATCGACGAAGAATATAAGGAAGGCATATATGTGGGCTACCGCTGGACGGAGAAGAAACACATCAAACCGACATTTGCTTTCGGACACGGACTGAGTTACACATCATTCAGCATCAGCGCCCTGCGACAGTCGGCAAAAGAAATGACTCGCGACGGCAAATTGACGTTCACCGTAACCGTCAAGAACACTGGCACAAAGCGTGGCGCAGAGACCGTACAGCTCTACATAAAGGACGTGAAAGCGTCGGTAGATCGTCCTGTGAAGGAGCTGAAAGGTTTCAAGAAGGTATGGCTCAACCCCGGCGAACAGCAGGACGTAGACATCACCATCGACAATGCAGCTCTTTCTTTCTACGACGAAACGTCAAGTGCATGGAAATCGGAGAACGGCGTGTTTGAGGCTCTCATAGGAAACGCCTCTGACAACACACCATTAAAAGCACGCTTCACACTTAGATAAAACTGCGTGAGGCGGACAGACACGCCGCACAACAAAGCAGAATCGCACAAATTCAAAACAAAAAACATCATTTCACAAGAGGTATGACCACAATAGGCATACCTCTTTTTTTATTTTGCATAGTGTAAAACGACATCAGCAGAACATAACGACTATCGAACAACACAGAATAACAATATATTTTAAGCTCTTAAACGATGAGAAACATGAACTGCTTCTTAAAACGACGGACATGATTAACGTCAATGTATCTGTTAATTATACTCAACACTTTCAACTTTTCGGAAGAAAGTGTTGAGTATGCTTCACACTTTTATTATTTTTGCAAGAAACGTAAACACAAGAAATCTATATAATTATATAATAATGATAGAAAGCATCATAGTAGCAATAGTGGCAGCCATCATCATCGGCGTGATGGCGTATTCTTACAGCAAGAGAATAGCAGACCTTAAGGATGTGCACAACAAGCAAATCGCCGAACTGAAAGAGGCGCACGAGAAGCAGATTGCTGAACTGAAAGAGGCGCAGACAGCACAGCTCGAGCAGCTGAAGGCGGCGCAAACGGCGCAACTCGAGCAGGTGAAGGATGGTCAACAGAAGCAGATAGAGGCACTCAGAGAGATGAACCGCGAGCAGGTGGAGAGTCAGATGAAGCTCATACGTGAGCAGATGCAGACCACGTCGGAGGAGATTCTGAAGCGACGTCAGGATGAGCTGGGCGAGCGCAACAAGGAGCAGGTGTCGAAGATAATCGACCCACTCACACAAAGCCTAAAGAGCATGCGCGAGGCGTTCGACAAATCGAAGGAACAGCAGAACGAAGCGCTCACGCGTCTTGATGCTACGATAAAGGTGAACATGGAGAAGAGCGCGGCTCTGGGCGAGACTGCCGACCGGCTGACACGTGCGCTCACCGGAGAGGTGAAGGTGCAGGGCAACTTCGGCGAGCTGAAGCTGAAGCAGCTGCTCGAAGACCTCGAGCTGAAGGAGGGCGAGCAGTTTGACACGCAGGAGACGCTGCGCGACAAGGCAGGTAAGCAGGCGAAGGGCGACGACGGACGCGGACTCATACCCGACTTCATACTCCACTTCCCGAACAACCGCCACGTGGTGGTCGACTCGAAGATGTCGCTCACCGACTACGAGCGCTACATGAACGCCGAAGACGGCACGCCCGAGAAGTCGGAATATCTGAAGGCACACGTAGCAAGCGTGCGTGCTCAGGTGAAGCGACTGGCGCGCAAGGAGTATACGAAGTATCTGCCAGAGGGCTACAACCGCCTCAACTTCGCCATCATGTACGTGCCTATAGAAGGCGCATTGAATCTTGCGCTGCTCAACGACACCACGCTATGGCGCGAGGCTTACGACGAAGGCGTCATGATTCTCGGTCCGCAGACCATGTACATGAACCTTCGCGTGCTGGAGATGATGTGGACGCAGGTGCGCCAGCTGAAGAACCAGCAGGCGATGATAGACGCAGCGAACATCGTCGTGGAGCGTGTGCAGGACTTCGGTATGCGCTTCATCGACGTAGAGACGAGCATGAACAGCACGGTGGAGAAGATGGCTAAGCTGAAGGTGTCGACGGCGGAAAGCGGCAGAAGCATCATCACCGCAGCAAAGAGTCTGCTGAAGGCAGGAGCGAAGGAAAACAAGAAGAAGAAGTCGCTCGACGAAATGGATAATACGGTGTTCATCGAAAGCAACGAATAAAAAAAAGTCCTCGAAAAATTTTCCGAGGACTTTTTTATATATTAGAGTGCGTCGATCACGCTGCAGATATCGCCGAAGATGCGTGGCAACTCGCCGAGTCCGTTGATGTGGTGGTGAATGCCTTCGCCCTTGTACCACTCGATAAGCGGAGCTGTCTGGTTGTGATAAACGTCAAGGCGCTTCTTGATAGTCTCAGCGTTGTCGTCAGAGCGTCCGCTCTCCTGACCGCGCTTGATAAGACGAGTCATCAGCTCGTCCTCCGGAACGTCGAGCTCAATCATGGCAGCCACCTTGTGTCCGCGCTCTGCGAGCATCTTCTTCAGAGCCTCAGCCTGCGGGATAGTGCGTGGGAAACCGTCGAAGATTACGCCCTTATGCTCCTTGCCGAAGCTGTCATACACACTTGCGAGGATGTTGACCATCAGCTCGTCTGGAATGAGCTGTCCGTTGTCGATAAAGCCCTTGGCAGTCTTGCCAAGTTCTGTGCCGTTCTTGATCTCGTTGCGAAGAACGTCGCCTGTAGAGATGTGGTTGAAACCATACTTCTCAATCATCAGGTCGCTCTGAGTGCCCTTGCCTGAACCAGGAGCACCGAAAATTACGATGTTTTTCATCTGAATTCTTTATTATGTAATGTTATTGTTTACTCCTACTCCACCACTGTATAGATATCGCGCAGGTTGCGTCCCTGCTGGTCGTAGTCGAGTCCGTAGCCGAGGATGAAGTCGTTTGGTATCTCGATGGCTACATACTCTGTGTCGAGAGGCACCTTCAGACACTCCGGCTTGAGCAGCAGAGTACAGATGTGCACCGACTCCGGCTCCTTCTCCTTGAGTTGCTCGAGCAGAGTCTGCATAGTGAGTCCCGACTCGATGATGTCCTCAACGATGATCACGGTGCGGCCCTTGATATCATCGTTCAAACCGATGAGCTGCTTCACCTTTCCGGTAGACGCAGTGCCCTCGTACGACGACATCTTGACGAACGAAATCTCGCACGGCACGTTGATCATACGCATGAGGTCGGCAGCGAACACGAACGATCCGTTAAGCATGGCTAGCAACAACGGGTTCTTGCCTGCCATGTCCTTGTTGATACGATCGGCTACGACCTTTACTTTTTGAAGAATCTCAGCTTCGGGGATTGACACCTTGAAGGTCTTGTCCTTTATTTTTATCACGCTCATAGGGTACAATATTTATAATTAGGTGCAAAGTTACTGAAAGTCTTGCACATAAAAAAACTGCTTGCAGATTTTTTTTGTCGAGACGCATCGTTAAGTGTCAGAAAGTTAGTGCAAGTAGCTTAGTTATGACAAAAATTTGCGAGCATATTTTGTATTGTCTTCGGTTTGCAGTAACTTTAAATAAGTTACGCTGCACCTCAACAATAAAAATATGCGAGCATATTTTGTATTGTCTTCGGTTTGCAGTAACTTTGCACACATGAAACAAAATCAAGCATCTTTGAGCAGCAAGCAGTATGCTGTGCCGTTCATCCTCATCACCTCACTCTTCTTCATGTGGGGCTTTGCACGCGCCATCCTCGACGTGCTTAACAAGCATTTCCAGAATGCGCTCGACATCAGCATCACACAGTCGGCACTGATTCAGGTGACCACTTATCTCGGCTACTTCCTCATGGCGATACCCGCCGGTCTGTTCATCAACCGTCAGGGCTACCGCCGCGGCGTGGTAAGCGGACTCCTGCTGTTCGGCTTAGGCTCGCTGGCGTTCATCCCCTGCTCAATGATGGGCACGTTCTACGCCTATCTCGTGGCGCTGTTCATCATCGGTTGCGGACTTGTGTTCCTCGAGACCTCAGCCAATCCGTACGTAACGGAGCTTGGTCCGAAGGAGACAGCAACGTCGCGCCTTAACTTCTCGCAGTCGTTCAACGGTGTAGGCTCAATGTTCGCCACACTCGTCGTGGGCAGTTTCCTCTTCCAGGGCGCCGACGGCAGCGCAGGCGGCGACGCCGTGATACCTTACACCATAATGGGCGCGTTCGTGCTACTCATAGCCGTGGTTTTCGCACGAGTGAAACTGCCGGAGATTGTTCACGACAACGACAACGACACAAAGCAAGGCGCACACAACCTGAAGATGCTCTTCCGCAACCGCTGGTTCGTGTTCGGACTGCTTGCGCTACTCGCATACGAGGTGGCGGAGATTTCGATAAACTCCTACTTCATCAACTTCGTGACGGGGCAGGGCTGGATGAAGGCAGCCACGGGCTCTACGATACTCACCATCGGTCTGGGCGTGTTCATGCTGGCGCGCTTCATCGGTGCGGCTGTGATGAGCAACATTGCGGCAGAGAAGTATCTCGCCGTATGCGCTCTCGGCACCGTGATCTGCATCGCCGTTCTGCTGCTCGACTTCGGTCGCGACGTGTCTGTTCTGGCGCTCATAGCCAACTATTTCTTCGAGGCAATCATGTTCCCGACCATCTTCGCCCTAACGCTGCGTGGACTCGGCGGACTCACCAAGAGCGCTTCGTCGATACTGATGATGACACCGGTAGGCGGCTGCGGATTCCTTCTGATGGGTATCATCGCCGACTCTACAGACAACTTCACGCTGCCGTTCTTCATACCGCTCGCAGGCTTCGCCTTCGTGCTCGTATACGCTCTGCGCTATACCATGAAACGTGCGGCTTAAGACATTCTGCAACTTGTCAGCTTGCCATTGATTTAAGCTGACAAGTTGCTACTATTTCGCCCCCAAACTCATAAAAACTTCATTTACATACAGCCGTACCTGCAAAAACTTGGTGCAGGTATGCCTTATTCTGCGATATTTTCCGTAACTTTGCAAGTTGTCAATCTATTGATTGATTGATAGTTGTCCTTTTTATTCATCTATAAAGCATAAATACAGACAATGGCAGAATCTAATTTCGTAGACTATGTAAAGATATATTGTCGCTCAGGCAAGGGCGGCAGAGGCTCTATGCACCTCCGTCACGTGAAGTATAACCCCAACGGCGGACCCGACGGCGGCGACGGCGGACACGGCGGCAGCATCTACCTGCGCGGCAACCACAACTACTGGACGCTGCTCCACCTTAAGTTCCAGCGCCACGTCTTCGCCGAGCACGGAGGCAACGGCGGTCGCGACAAGTGTCACGGCAAGGACGGCCAGGACATATACATCGACGTGCCGTGCGGCACGGTGGTGTACGACGCCGAGACGGGCAAGTACGTATGCGACGTGATGCACGACGGACAGGAAGTGCTGCTGCTCAAGGGCGGCAGAGGCGGACTCGGCAACTTCCAGTTCCGCTCAGCTACCAACCAGTGCCCGCGCTATGCTCAGCCGGGCGAACCGATGGAGGAGATGACCATCATCCTCGAGCTGAAGCTGCTCGCCGACGTAGGTCTTGTGGGCCTTCCGAACGCAGGCAAGTCGACACTGCTCTCAGCCGTGTCGAGCGCACGCCCGAAGATTGCCAACTACCCGTTCACCACGCTCGAACCGTCGCTCGGCATCGTCGACTACCGCGACCACAAGTCGTTCGTGATGGCAGACATCCCGGGAATCATCGAGGGAGCAAGCGAAGGCAAGGGACTCGGTCTGCGCTTCCTGCGCCACATCGAGCGCAACTCGCTGCTGCTCTTCATGGTGCCGGGCGACACCGACGACATCAAGCGCGAGTACGAACTGCTGAAGAACGAGCTTGAGAAGTTCAACCCCGAGATGCTCGACAAGCACCGCGTATTGGCCGTGACGAAGTGCGACCTGCTCGACGACGAACTCATGGACATGCTGCGCGAGACGCTGCCCGACGACCTCCCCGTAGTGTTCATCTCCTCCGTAACCGGACTCGGCATCCAGGAACTGAAGGACACGCTGTGGCAGGAGCTCAACTCGGAGAGCAACAAGCTGCAGAACATCACAGCCGAGGACACACTCGTACACCGCGACAAGGACATGACACGCTTCATGGCAGAAATGAAGGCGGAGGGCGAGGACGATATTATCTACATCGACGACGACGACATCGAGGACGTTGACGACGTGGAAGACCTCGACGACTTTGAATACGAAGAGGAGGCAGACAATGAGTAACACCGCGCTGCGCCTTACATATTATAATATAGCCGACGGCGTGTGCGCTTTCTCAACCACACGCCACGGCGGAACCAGCGAGGGCAACCACGCCTCGCTGAACATCAACCCCTACTGCGGCGACAAGCCCGAGCACGTGGCTGCCAACCGCACGCTGCTGGCTGAGGAGCTGGGCGTAAACGCCGACCGCATCATACTGCCCCACCAGACACACGGCACCGAGACACGCATCATAGACAAGGAGTTCTGCGCCCTGCCCGAGCAGATACGCCAGATGCTGCTCGAAGGCGTCGATGCCCTGCTCACCGACGTAAAGGGCGTGTGCATCGGAGTGTCGACAGCCGACTGCATACCCGTACTGCTCTACGACGAGGAGCACCACGCCGCAGCAGCCGTTCACGCCGGATGGCGCGGTACGCTGGCACGCATCGTGGGCAAGGCGATAGCCGACATGAGCATCGCCTACAAGACCGACCCGAAGAAGCTGAAAGCCGTAATCGGACCGGGCATATCCAGGAAGAACTTCGAAGTGGGCGACGAGGTGTACGCCGCTTTCGAAGAGGCAGCCTTCGACATGCCGACGCTCGCACAGCAGGAGATAAAGCGCAACCCCGACGCCGCAGACCCGTCGAAGCTGTTCGAGAAGAAATGGCACATCGACCTGAAACTCGCCAACCGACAGCTGCTCGAGCACGCCGGCGTGGCTGATGAGAATATCCTCGAAAGCGACGTCTGCACATACGACAGCGTAGACGAATACTTCTCGGCACGACGCCTCGGCGCCGAGTCGGGACGCATCTATTCGGGCATTATATTATAGTCCGCGCCGAACAATACGGACACGCGCGCCGAACGATACGGACATCCGCACCGGTCGGCGCACGCAACTTTTGAAGAAGACTAATCAAACAAACAATAATGCGAATAAAGAAACTACTATTAGCCATAGCCACACTCACCCTCGTGTCGGCAACACCCGTAAAGCATCAGTTCACTGCTGCCGAACAGCAGCAGATCAGCATATCAACACCCGGACTCTTCAACCGCTCCGATGCGTTCAGCATCGACCTCGGTCTGCTCAAACCCAACGAATACTCGTTCCCGCTGCCCGTGGGCAAAGCCACGATGCGCAAGAACGACGCAGTGCAGATAGACACCAAGGACGGCGACAACGTGAAGGCGATGTTCGACGGAACGGTGCGTCTCGCACGCAAGCACCAGGACATGGGCTACGTGATAGTGATACGCCACCGCAACGGACTGGAGACCGTATACGCCAACAACGCCGAGAACATGGTTGAGGTGGGACAGCACGTACGCGCCGGACAGACCATCGCCATCGTCGGACACCGCGACGGCAAGTTCTACTGCGACTTCTCTATCATGATCGACGGCAAGCGCATCAACCCCGCCGCCGTGTTCAGCATAAACAGCCACCGACTGCACCGCCACACACTGCTCTGCGAGAAGCACAGCTCGTACATCAACGTGTCGACCGTGGGCGAGAAGGTAGACCTTGACGAGAACCCCAACTTCACAACCGAGGACGTGTTCGAGAAGAAGCAGACCTACAAGTGGAACCTCGAGGAGATGAAGAAAGGCAGCTGGGCGTATCCGTTGCCCGGAGCCAAGGTGATAAGCCCCTACGGAGGCAAGCGCCGACACAGCGGCGTAGACCTAAAGACAAAACCGAACGACGAGATAGTGGCAGCATTCGATGGCGTGGTGACACGCTCCAACTCTCACTACGGCTACGGACTCTGCATCGTCGTCAAGCACGCCAACGGACTGGAGACACTCTACTCGCACCAGTCGAAAAACCTCGTGAAGGTGGGCGACAAGGTGAAAGCTGGTCAGGTGATAGGTCTCACCGGACGCACCGGACGCGCCACAACCGAACATCTCCACTTCGAAACCGTGTTCAAAGGACGCCGATTCAACCCGAATCTCATCTTCGACCATAACTCGCGACAGCTGCAGAAGTCGACGCTCACGCTCACCAAGAACGGCGGCATCACCTCGAAACGCAACTAAAAAGCGCCGATTTTAGTTACAGAACGTTAAAAACAAGTATTTTTCGACCAAAACCGAAAAAATCTCCACAAAACATTTTGCGGTTACAGAAAAATGCTATAACTTTGCACTCGCTTTCAAGAACAAAGCAATTGCAAAGCAAGGGCGTTTAGCTCAGCTGGTTTAGAGCATCTGCCTTACAAGCAGAGGGTCGGCGGTTCGAATCCGTCAACGCCCACATAAAGCGAACAAGTTTTTAACTTGTTCGCTTTTTTTGTTTATACACAAAAATCGTATACACGCGAAAACAAAATCACATAATTTCACATAAAAACCACACACAAATAAAAACTTATTTGTAATTTTGCATCCGTAATTACACATAATTATATATAATAGCCAATTATGAAACTTGATTTGCTGACAGCCATCTCGCCGATTGACGGCCGTTATCGTGGCAAGACCGAGCGCCTTGCCGACTACTTCTCAGAGTATGCACTGATACGCTACCGCGTACGTGTGGAAATCGAATACTTCATCACGCTTTGTGAGTTGCCATTGCCGCAGCTCGCTTCGTTCGACCATCAGCTCTTCGACCAGCTGCGCGACATCTACCGCAACTTCGGCGAAGAGGAAGCACAGCGCGTGAAGGACATCGAGAAAGTAACTAACCACGACGTGAAGGCTGTGGAATACTTCATAAAGGAGGAGTTCGACCGCATCGGTGGACTCGACGCTTACAAGGAGTTTATCCACTTCGGACTCACTTCGCAGGACATCAACAATACATCAGTGCCCCTCTCTATCAAGGAGGCGCTCGAGCAGTTCTACTACCCGCTCTGCGAGGAGCTCATCGCACAGCTCCGCCAGTATGCAGAGGAGTGGGCAACAGTGCCTATGCTCGCAAAGACACACGGACAGCCCGCTTCGCCTACACGTTTGGGCAAGGAGGTGATGGTGTTCGTATACCGTCTTGAAGAGCAACTGCGCCAGCTGAAGGAGTGCCGCCTCACCGCTAAGTTCGGCGGTGCTACCGGCAACTACAACGCTCACCACGTAGCCTACCCCGAGTACGACTGGAAAGCGTTCGGCAACCGCTTCGTGAGCGAGAAGCTCGGACTGGAGCGCGAGCAGTTCACTACACAGATCTCCAACTACGACTGCCTCGGTTCTGTGTTCGACGCAATGCGCCGCATCAACACAATCATCATCGACCTCGACCGCGACTTCTGGATGTACATCTCTATGGAGTACTTCAAGCAGAAGATCAAGGCAGGCGAAGTAGGCTCGTCGGCAATGCCGCACAAGGTGAACCCCATCGACTTCGAGAACTCTGAGGGCAACCTCGGCATGGCTAACGCCGTTCTGCAGTTCCTCGCACAGAAGCTCCCCGTGAGCCGTCTGCAGCGCGACCTCACCGACTCTACCGTTCTGCGCAACGTAGGCGTACCGTTCGGCCACGGCGTAATTGCTATCGAGAGCACACTCAAGGGTCTGCGCAAGCTCATCCTCAACGAGGAGAAGCTCAAGGAAGACCTCAACAACACATGGGCAGTAGTGGCAGAAGCCATCCAGACCATCCTCCGTCGCGAGGCATACCCACATCCATACGAGGCTCTGAAGGCGCTCACACGCACCAACAAGCACATGACCGAGGAGACCATCCACGAGTTCATCCAGACTCTCAACGTGAGCGACGCTGTGAAGGCGGAACTGATGGCTATCACGCCGATGAACTACACCGGCATCTAAGCAAGATACAACAAGATATAATTAGACATTAGCCGTGAGGCTATATACATAAACAATAAAACCAAATAAGCAATTATGGATTCAGAAAACGTAAAGAATCAGGAACAGAACACAGCGGATCAGACTACTGGCAATAGCGAGAGCTACGGCCGTGCCGCAGGAAACTATCAGAAAGAGTATCGCAGCGTGACGGGACGTCGCCCGCGTATTCACACACAGCACTCGGCTTCGGCTTCAACACAGAGCGAGGACGGCGGTTTCCGTCCGGAAGGCTTCGGATCTGGCCTCGGCTCTCAGCAGCAGGGCGGATACCAACCACGTCAGGGCGGATACCAGCCACGTCAGGGCGGCTACCAGCAGCGCGGCGGCTATCAGCCACGTCAGCAGGGCGGCTATCGTCCGCGCTACAACCAGGATGGCGAGCAGCAGCAGGGCGGCTACCAGCCACGTCAGCAGGGCGGCTATCGTCCGCGCTACAACCAGGACGGCGAGCAGCAGCAGGGCGGCTACCAGCCACGACAGCAGGGCGGCTATCGTCCGCGCTACAACCAGGACGGCGAACAGCAGCAGGGTGGCTACCAGCCTCGTCAGCAGGGCGGCTACCAGCAGCGCGGCGGCTACGGACAGCGCCAGCAGGGCGGCTACCAGCAGCGCGGCGGCTACGGACAGCAGGGCGGCTACCAGCAGCGCGGCGGTTACGGACAGCAGGGCGGCTACCAGCAGCGCGGCGGCTACAACCGCGGCGGCTACGGACAGCAGGGCGGCTACAACCAGGGTGGCTACCAGCAGCGTCAGCGCACACCGGGCTACGACCCCAACGCAAAGTATAGCATGAAAAAGCGCATTGAGTACAAGGAGGAGAACTACGATCCGAACGAACCGCTTCGTCTGAACAAGTTCCTCGCCAACGCAGGTATCTGCTCGCGCCGTGAGGCTGACGAGTTCATCCAGGCAGGCGTGGTTACTGTGAACGGAGAGGTAGTGACCGAGCTCGGCACCAAGATCAAGCGCACAGACGAGATAAAATTCCACGACCAGCCCGTAACACTCGAGAAGAAGGTGTACGTGCTGCTCAACAAACCGAAGGACTGCGTGACAACAAGCGACGACCCGCAGCAGCGTAAGACCGTGATGGACCTCGTGAAGAACGTGTGCCCAGAGCGCATCTACCCGGTAGGACGCCTCGACCGCAACACAACCGGCGTGCTCCTGCTCACCAACGACGGCGACCTCGCTTCTAAGCTCACACACCCGAAGTTCCTGAAGAAGAAGGTATACCACGTATACCTCGACAAGAACGTAACGGCTCACGACATGCAGCAGATCGCTCAGGGCATCGAGCTGGAGGACGGCGAGATACATGCAGACGCTATCGAGTATGCAAGCGACACAGACAAGAGCCAGGTAGGCATCGAGATCCACAGCGGCAAGAACCGTATCGTACGCCGCATCTTCGAGCACCTCGGCTACCGCGTCGTTAAGCTCGACCGCGTGCAGTTCGCAGGACTCACCAAGAAGAACCTCCGCCGCGGCGACTGGCGCTTCCTCACAGAGAAGGAAGTGGAGATGCTGCGCATGGGAGCATTCGAGTAAAACATAAACAGGTTGAAGTGGTGAGGTGTTGAGATGGTGTACACAACATCCCACCATGTCAACCCTTTTAACTTAAACAATATAATGGAAAGAACAAAAGTTATTGACGCTCTCCGTAGCACCGACTTCGGAAGCCAAATCAACGTAAAGGGTTGGGTGCGCACTCACCGCAGTTCGAAGGCTGTCGACTTCATCGCGCTCAACGACGGTTCTACAATCAAGAACATACAGATCGTGGTAGACCCCACCAAGTTCGACGCCGAGATGCTGAAGCAGATCACCACCGGTGCCTGCATCAGCGCAGTAGGTACGCTCGTAGAGAGCCAGGGTGCGGGTCAGACATCTGAGATACAGTGCGAGAGCATCGAAGTGTACGGTCTCTGCGGCAGCGACTACCCGATGCAGAAGAAGGGACAGTCGTTCGAATACATGCGCCAGTACGCTCATCTGCGTCTGCGCACCAACACATTCGGTGCAGTGATGCGCATACGCCACAACATGGCGATGGCTATCCACACCTACTTCCACGAGCACGGCTACTTCTACTTCAACACTCCGCTCATCACCGCAAGCGACTGCGAGGGTGCAGGTCAGATGTTCCAGGTTACGACCAAGAACCTCTACAACCTGAAGAAGACAGAGGACGGCAAGATCGACTACTCTGACGACTTCTTCGGCAAGCAGACCTCGCTCACCGTGTCTGGACAGCTCGAGGGCGAGCTCGGAGCCACAGCGCTCGGAGCCATCTACACCTTCGGTCCGACATTCCGCGCAGAGAACTCTAACACGCCGCGCCACTTGGCTGAGTTCTGGATGGTAGAGCCTGAGGTGGCATTCCTCGACCTCGCCGGACTCATGGACCTTGAGGAGGACTTCATCAAGTATTGCATCCGTTGGGCGCTCGACCACTGCAAGGACGACCTCGAGTTCCTCAACAAGATGATCGACAAGGGTCTCATCGCACGTCTTGAGGGCGTGCTCAACTCCGAGTTCGTTCGCCTGCCTTACACCGAGGGCATCCGCATCCTGCAGGAGGCTATACAGAACGGCAAGAAGTTCGAGTTCCCATGCGAGTGGGGCGACGACTTGGCTTCTGAGCACGAGCGTTTCCTCGTTGAGGAGCACTTCAAGAAGCCGGTTATCATGACCAACTATCCGAAGGCTATCAAGGCGTTCTACATGAAGATAGACGCCGAGGAGAGCGGCTTCGGCGGCAAGAGCGGTCAGACCGTTCAGGGCACCGACGTTCTCTTCCCGCAGATCGGCGAGATCATCGGCGGTTCTGTACGCGAGGAGAGCTACGACAAGCTGATGAACGAGATTGAGGAGCGCAACATCCCGATGAAGGATATGACATGGTACCTCGACACACGCAAGTACGGTTCATGTCCGCACGCTGGCTTCGGCCTCGGCTTCGAGCGCCTCATACTCTTCGTAACAGGTATGCAGAACATCCGCGACGTGATTCCGTTCCCGCGTACTCCGAAGAGTGCTGAATTCTAAACCAATTTCCACATCCATAAACTTTATGGGGGGTGTAGCAGACAATAGTTTGCTGCACCCTTTTTTGTTATTAATATAGCGTATGCGAAAAAATCTCCCAACGGTTGTCTTTTATTTTAACATTATTTTAATTTGCATTAATAAGTGTACATCATACTATGTTTTTGCATGATGTACACCGATATTGCAGAACATGCCAAATATTTGCAGAACATTCCAAATTGTTCTAAAGTTCATGTAAATATGCTGAAAGGAGAACGTTTGCACGATTCTTAACTTTTATATAACTTTGCATATAGTAAAAAGTATTAAGTATTTTTCTAACGTTTCAAAGGCGTTATGTCCCTGCAAAGTTAAAAATCAGTTAAAATACAAAAGACAATGAGAAAAGTTATCAAGACTGTAATGATGGCAGCCTTCACCGCCATTGCCATGTCAGCATCAGCAGCGTCTGTGCAGACCTACAGCGCATCGTCAGACTCTGTTCTGACCCAACCCGTAGACACTCTGAGCGAGAAGCTCGCACAGATGGAGAACCGCGTGAACACCCTTGAGAAGGAGCAGAACTACACTAAGGTTTGGAAGCGCAAGAAATACTGGAAGTTCGGTATCACCCAGCCTAACCTCGAGCGCACAGACGGCGAGGCGATGACATGGAAGACCAACGGATCGTTCTTCGTACAGCAGGGTCGCACAGCCTATCTTCACGCCAAGCCAATCGCCGGACTCATCAAGATTGGTATCGACTACGGCTTCTTCGACTTCACCTATACCAAGCTGAAGCTCAACGAGATGGCAGCAGGAAAGCAGACCGGCACACGCGCTTCTGACGGCTTCGACGACATCGTCAGCGGCAAGCCCGACGGCAATCCGTCTGTACTTCCGGGCAACATCAACCTCGGTATGCACAAGTTCGACTACAGCATGCACGTTGGTCCGAGCGTGAGCGTCAATCCTTGGAACAAGCTCATCGCAGCAGCCTACTTCCACGTGATGCCTACAGCGACGGGCGTACTACAGAACGACACTTTCGCCTACGGTTTCGGTTGCATGATGGCAGCCGGCGTATCGGTAGCTTACAAGTGCATCTCGCTCGGTGTAGAGGGTCTTTGGGGCAAGGTTAAGTACAAGCAGGCAAGCTTCGACGGCGGCGACGACGAGGGTAACAACGATGGCGACTACGACAACGGCAGCGACTACGACGATGGCGACAGCGAGAGCTACTTCTCAACCGAGAAGTTCACGCTGAAGCAGAGCGGCATCCGCGCATACGTAGCCATCCGCTTCTAAGCAACACAAAAAAATCAGAATAGGAAACCCTAAACGAAAACATATATGAGAAGAAACTTTCTTTATGCCTGCCTCATCGCACTTGCATCGGTAGGCTTCACAGCCTGCGAAAGCGACGAAAACGGCGAATATGGCGATGAGAAGATACCCGAAGGCGCATTGCCTACCACAGAGTTCACACCCGGCAATTTCGAAGATGAGCCTTATGCTGAAGACGCGATAAAGGTCGAGGTTCAGAGTACAGTAGAAGGCAATCCCGAATTCTCGTCTATCGAGCTTTTCGGTGACGGCCACTACCTCATGAGCGGTGCACGCTCTAACCATGCGCCGCAGAAGACCGTGAAAGCGAAGCGCGAGGCAGACGGTTCGGTTTCTGTCTTCAAGAAACGCGGCACAAAGCGCATGGCTACACGTGCCAACGAGGACGGCACAATAATCTTCGACAACGGTTCGTACACTTACGGCACATACACACGCGAGCAGAAGGGCGTGTACCGATTCAACAACGGCGCATTGCTCGACCTGCGCAAGCTGCAGGAAGGCAGTTCTACTGTGGTATACACCAACAGCAACGGCGTGAAGTCGACGGTATACGTGAATTATGCAGAAACAGAGAATACGGATTGGACTGGAAGCCTCTGCCGCTCATGGCGAATGAACAGCTTCGAGACATGGCACTACCTCAACGGTGCATACATAGCACACGGCAAGCAGTGGATTACAAACGGTGTTGTCTCGCACAATATTGATCTCTCGCCGGCTGCACAGAAGTGGGACTATGACAAGGACGACGTTCTCGACGAGGACAGCGAGTTCTGCTACCGCGTAATATTCTCTACAAACAACACATACATCTGCTTCTACATGAACCACACAGCAGAGGTGGCAAAATGGGATTGGACAGACGCTACCAGCGGCACATTGCACTTTTGGGATCCGTACGATCCCGACAACAGCGACTGGGAGGGCTATACCACCGTGCGCTTCAAGGGCAAGCAGATGCGCGTCTATGAAGACTATAGCGGATCGGAAGACGGCTTTAGCTTCCGCATGATTTGCGTGAACACCCTCACCGTAGGCTATTAACACATAAAAAAACTCCGTATGCGCTATGCATGCGGAGTTTTTTTATTAACACGGATTGAGCTGTTAGCGATTTTTTGTTTATCTTTGCAGAAGAAAGGCTGCATCTCGGCAATTTAAGCAAGCTTCATTGCACTCGATTTGCACTTTCTTTGCAAATAAAAAACAATCAGTTCATGACCAATCTTGCCAGCTATTTCCCGATAACCGACCCCACCCTGATATTCTTTGTGGTGATGCTCATCATTCTGTTTGCCCCAATCATCATGGGCAAGCTGCGCATCCCGCATATCATTGGCATGGTGCTCGCCGGAGTAGCAGTCGGCAAGTACGGCTTCAACATCCTTGCGCGCGACGACTCGTTCGAGCTGTTCGGCAAGGTCGGACTCTACTACATCATGTTCCTCGCCTCGCTGGAGATGGACATGGAGGGCGTGAAGCGCAACAAGGGCCGCTTCCTCGGATTCGGTCTGCTGACGTTCGCGCTGCCGCTCGTGCTGACATACTTCGCCAGCATATCCCTGCTGCATTACTCCGTGTTCGCGTCGCTGCTCTTGGGCTGCCTCATGGCGTCGAACACGCTCATCGCCTACCCCATCGTGGGCCGCTACGGTCTGCAGCGCAAGCCGAGCGTGACGCTCTCGGTCGGTTCGTCGATGATTTCGCTGCTCATGGCGCTCGTGGCGCTTACAGCCATCGTCGCCTCGTACGGCGGCGAGACGAGCGTGTGGTTCTGGCTGCTGTTCGTGGGCAAGTTCGTGGGCTACTGCGCCGCGATGTTCCTGCTCATTCCGCGCTTCACGCGCTGGTTCCTGCGCCGTTACAGCGACGCCGTCATGCAGTTCATATTCGTGATGTCGATGCTCTTCATGAGTGCGGCGGCGAGCGAAGTCGCAGGTCTTGAAGGCATCATCGGCGCCTTCGTAGCCGGCATCATCCTCAACCGCTACATACCCCACGTGTCGCCGCTTATGAACCGCATCGAGTTCATCGGCAACGCGCTCTTCATACCCTACTTCCTCATCGGTGTGGGCATGCTCATCAACGTGCGACTGCTCTTCGAGGGCAGCACCATCATCATAGCGATGCTCGTCATTGCGGGCTTCGGAACGCTCGGCAAGGCGATAGCCGCATACACCGCAGCCTCCATATTCCGACTACCGAAGTCGTCGGGCAACATGATGTTCGGACTCACTTCGGCACACGCCGCCGGCGCCATCGCCATGCTTATGATCGGTATGCGCGTGGAGCTGGAGCCGGGCAAGCCGCTCGTCACCGACAACATGCTGAACAGCGTGGTGCTCATGATTCTCGTTACGTGCATCATCTCGACGATGATGACAGAGCGTGCGGCGCAACAGATCACGCTGCGCGACCGCGAGATGCCGAGCGACGACAAACCAGCCACGGCTGAGGAGAAGATACTCATACCGCTGAAATACCCCGAGTATGCGCAGCGCCTCGTTAACCTCGCGATGCTCATGCGCAACCCGAAGAACACCACGCAGCTCGTGGGTCTGAACGTGGTGTACGACGACGACGACATGCAGCGCAACATGGAGAAAGGTAGCCAGCTGCTGGAGCGCATGGCGCAGTACAGCGCGTCGGCAGATATGACGATGCAGACGCAGGTGCGCGTTGCGGCGAACATAGCCAACGGCATACGCCACGCCTTCAAGGAGTTCCGCGCGACGGACATCATCATCGGCATGCACATGCACCCTGAGGTGTCGCAGAAGTTCTGGGGAGCGTTCCACCAGAGCCTCTTCAACGGCCTCAACTCTCAGATAATAATGGCTCGCCTCAACCAGCCACTGGCAACGATACGCCGCATAAAGGTGGCTGTGCCGTCGCGTGCGCAGTTCGAGCCTGGCTTCTACCGCTGGCTGGAGCGCCTCTCGCGTCTGGCGTGCAACATGGAGTGCCACACGGAGTTTCACGGACGCGGCGACACGCTGCCGCTCATAGCCGAATACATACGCCACTACCACCCCACCATGCGCTGCTCGTTCACCGAGATGACCCACTGGAACGAGATGCCTCACATCGCCGAGAGCATACAGAAGGACCATCTCTTCGTGGTTGTGACGGCAAGAAAGGGCACGGTGTCGTTCAAGAACGCGCTGGAGCATCTGCCCGAAGAGATAAAGCACCACTTCTCTGGCTCAAACATCATGATCATCTTCCCCGACCAGCACGGCGACGCTATGGACGAAATGACGTTCGCTCAGCCGCAGCACACCGAGGACCAGAGTGCATACGAGGCAATCGGAAAGTGGATTAAGAAGAAATTTTGAGTTTTGAGTTTTGAGTTTTGAATTGTCGGCTGCGCCGATTCTGAATTAAAGAATTTTGAATTGAAAAGCTAATCTCAACATCTCACCATCTCAACACCTCACCATCACAACACCTCAACATCTCAACATAACACCACCAACTATGATCGACATAAAAGGAATAACCAAGAGCTTCGGCTCGCTGCAAGTGCTCAAGGGCATCGACTTGCATATAGACAAAGGAGAAGTAGTGAGCATTGTAGGCCCGAGCGGTGCCGGCAAGACCACACTGCTGCAGATAATGGGCACGCTCGACAAGCCCGACAACGGCGAGATAAGCGTTGACGGCGTAGACGTGATGAGCCTCTCGTCGAACAAGCTGAGCGACTTCCGCAATCAGCACATCGGCTTCGTCTTCCAGTTTCACCAGCTCCTGCCCGAGTTCACGGCACTCGAGAACATCATGATACCTGCTTACATCGGAGGCAAAGGCACATCCGAGGCGAAGAAACGCGCTCTCGAACTGCTCGACTTCATGGGACTCGCCGACCGCGCCAACCACAAGCCCAACGAACTCTCGGGCGGCGAGAAGCAGCGTGTGGCTGTGGCGCGCGCCCTGGTGAACAACCCGGCTGTGGTGCTCGCCGACGAGCCGTCGGGCTCGCTCGACTCGAAGAACAAGGCAGAGCTGCACCAGCTCTTTTTCGACCTGCGCGACAAGTTCGGACAGACTTTCGTCATCGTCACCCACGACGAGCACCTCGCTTCTATCACCGACCGCACAATACACATCGAGGACGGACTGATAAAGCTGTAGCATTAGTGAACACCATTTACAAGGGTACGGCAGGAATGCACATGCCCTCCTACAAATAAACAAACGAACAACAAAACAATATGATAAAACTCGGCGACTACAATAAGATGACTGTCGTTAAGGAGGTTGACTTCGGTATCTACCTCGACGGCGGCGACGAAGGAGAGATACTCATGCCTAAGCGCTATGTGCCCGAAGGCACGAAGCCCGGCGACGAGCTTAACGTGTTCGTCTACCTCGACCAGGACGAGCGCCCCGTAGCCACTACGGAGACGCCGCTGTGCAAGGTGGGCGACTTCGCCTACCTCGAAGTGTCGTGGGTGAACGAGTACGGCGCATTCCTCAACTGGGGCTTGATGAAAGACCTCTTCTGCCCGTTCCGCGAGCAGAAGAAGCGCATGCAGAAGGGCGAGAGCTACATCGTGCATGTACACATCGACGAGGAGAGCTACCGCATCGTGGCGTCGGCAAAGGTGGAGAAATACTTCGCAGAACGCCACCCGTTCTACAACCACGGTCAGGAGGTAGACCTGCTGGTGTGGCAGAAGACGGAGATGGGCTTCAAGGTAATCATCGACAACTGCTACCCGGGACTGGTCTACGAGGATCAGGTGTTCCGCTATCTGCACACCGGCGACCGCGTGAAGGGCTACATCGGCACCGTGCGTCCCGACGGAAAGATTGACGTAACGCTGCAGCCTACCGGACGACAGCAGACACTCGACTTCGCCGACACGCTGCTGCAGTACCTCAAGGAGCACGACGGCAAGTGCGACCTGGGCGACAAGAGCGACGCTGAGGACATCAAGCGACGCTTCCAGGTGAGCAAGAAGGTGTTCAAGAAAGCCGTGGGCGACCTCTATCGCCAGCGACTCATCAGCATCGCACCCGACGGACTGACGCTCAACTAACGGTCAGCAAGACTTAATGCCAGAAACAATGAAACCAAACTATCTACTAATCATCAGAGAAGCATGCGCAAAACGCATCTCAACATTCGCCTGTAGGACATGCGCTACGCTTCTCGCCGCACTCGTCGTGTCTGTTCTGAGCGTAGGGTGCGGCGGAAGAAGCGCGTCCGCCACAGACGACACCGACTCGGCACGCATCAATCGCCTGCGACAGATTGACGACTCGGTGATGACCTTCGCGCCTTCCACACAACGAATCATCGACGAGGGCATACGCACAGCGCCCGACAGCATCACAGCCTACGAATACCGACTGCGCGAGGCACGCTTCTTATCGCTCAGCGACAGTCCGGAGCGCTCCAAGAACTGCATCGACAACATTCTGCGCTTCGCCAGCGAACAACGCAAACAGAAACTTAGCCGAAAACAGACACTCCGACTCAACTCGCTCGTAGCTGGTGCGTACAATTGCCGCGCTGTCTACTACCACAACTTCCACCGCAACAAGGAACAGGCTATAGAGCTATACCGGTCGGCTTACGACCTGCTCGCCAACAGCGACGCTAAGCACAATATGCCCAACGTGTGCGCCAATCTCGCCGACGCCTACATTCAGAACAACGAGATTCCGAAGGCGGCACAGTGGTACCGCCGCGCGCTCTTCCTCGTCGACTCGCTCTCGCTGCCCGAGAAGGAGAACATTACGCTCTACATGGGACTGGCGCAGATATACCTCTCGCTACACGACTTCGACACCGCACTACATTATTATAAGGCTACGGAGAACTACTTCCTGATGATGTCGCCGTCAATGCAGGCTTACTTTCTAAACAACTTCGGCAACTACTACTATTTTCTGAAGGACTACCCGCAGGCGCTCAAGATGTTCCTGCGCATGAAACACACCATAGAGCGCCACGGCATGCAGAACAACTTCGACATGTACCAGTGCAAGGTGAACCTCGCCGACGTCTATCTGAACATGGACAGCATAAGTCGCGCCGAGCAGTGCCTCGACGAGGTTGAACCTTACTTCCGCAAGAAGCACGACCTCACGGCGCTCCACTACTGCAAGACAATACGCATCGGCATAGCCACCCGAACGGGCAACACCACCGCGGCTCAGCGCATAATAGACTCCAACGACGAGACGGAAAACCACCCCGTGCAATACTCGCTCGCCAACCTGCGCAACATCTATCTGCAACGCTACTACGAAAAGGTGGGCGACTACCGACGGGCTTACACGCTGATGAACGAAATCAGCGAATACAACGACTCGCTCGAACATAACCACTCGAACATGCGTTCTGCCGAAATCATGGCGCGATTCACAAGCGACACGCTGAAGCTGCACCACGACCTCACAATAGAGCACAAGAACGCCACAATCGAGAAGACACAGAAGCAGCTGCTGCTCAGCATTGCCATCGTACTGCTGCTCATGCTGCTCTTCGCGCTATGGATAATGCAGAGCAAACGCAAGCAGATGAAGGCGCAGATGGACATCATGAACCTGCGTCTGAACATCGTGCGCAACCGCATCTCGCCCCACTTCGTGTTCAACGTGCTCAACAACAAGATTGTTAACGCCGGACGCGTGGACGACACCGAGCTGCTCGACCTCACACGCCTTATCAGAACCAACCTCGACATGTCGCGACAACCCGCCGTGAAGCTCGCCGAGGAACTCGACTTCGTGGAGAAGTACATACGCGTTGAGCGCTTCATGCTGGGCGACGACTTCGCTTGGCACATCAATGTGGCGGCAGACGTAGACCGCGAGAAGGTGCTCGTGCCGTCGATGTTCCTGCGGATTCTCACCGAGAACGCCATCATACACGGTCTGAAGGGATGGGACGGACACAAGGAACTCACCATCGAAGTGCACCGCGAACAGCACACTACAGTCATCAACGTGAGCGACAACGGACCCGGCTTCTCCACCTTCAACGGCACGTTCAAGAAGAAGACCGGACTGGGCATCATAGCGCAGACCGTAGCCATAAACAACGAGCATAACAAGAACAAGATACGCTTCGAGATAACGAACATAGAGCACGACGGAAACGTCTGCGGATGCCGTGCAACGGTGCGCGTGCCCGACGGAGTGAAGTTCCTGTAACAGTAAGCTGAATAGAAACGCAACTAAAAAAAGAAAGACTTATGATGAGATTTGTAATTGTCGACGACGACAAAGCGGCTGCCAACGCCCTCGCAAAGAAGCTCGCAGCGTATGACGAGACCGAATTGTGCGGCATAGCCATGAACGGACTCGACGGACTGCGCATGATAAACGAGACACGACCCGACGTGCTGTTCCTCGACATCGAGCTGCCCGACATCTCGGGCATAGAGTTTCTGGAGCACGTCAACTGCCTGCCGCAATACAAATGCCGCACGGTGATGTATACCGCGCACGACCGCTTCATGCTCTCGGCGTTCCGCAACAAGGCGTTCGACTACCTGATGAAGCCTATCGACGACACCGAGCTGCGCAACATCGTGCGACGCGTCTGCATAGAGATGGCTGGTGCGCCCAACTCCGTCTATAACTACGCCGAGACGAGAGGCGAAGCCGAACTGGAGGAAGCCGCTGACGACGCCTTCGACGACGAAACAACCATCGGCGACCCTGCCAACGGCATCGCCTGCCGCAACAACGGCAAGTTCATCGCCTACACCAACTCCGTCGACTTCCGTCTTGTGGACATACGCGAGATTGGTGTGCTTGCCTACAACCACGATCTGCGCGTGTGGGAGCTGACACTCGCCCACCAGAAGACGCCGATACGCCTGAAGCGCAACGTGAACAGCGACATGCTGCTCGCGCTGAACAGCCAGCTGGTGCGCGTGAGCCAGAAACACATCATCAACATCGGCTATCTCATGGAGGTGACGAACAACACCTGCCGCTTCTATCCGCCGTTCGACAAGGTGGAGGACGTGAAGGTAGGACGCCTGTTCCGCAAGAAACTCATCGACCAGTTATGTAACCTATAAACAACAAAAGGCAGAAATACGCAATGTATTTCTGCCTTTGTTTTTCTTGTTGTCTGACGGGTGATTACTCAGCTGAAGGAGCAACAACGCGACGCTCAGCGATACGTGCCTTCTTACCAGTAAGGTTGCGGAGGTAGTAGAGCTTAGCGCGACGTACCTTACCGTGCTTGTTCACCTCGATGCTGTCGATGTTCGGCGACTCGATAGGGAAGATACGCTCTACACCTACTGTACCTGACATCTTGCGAACGGTGAAACGCTTCTTGTCTCCGTGACCAGATATCTTGATAACTACACCACGGTAGAGCTGAATACGCTCCTTTGAACCCTCGATAATTTTGTAAGCGACTGTGACTGTGTCACCTGAACGGAACTCAGGGAACTTCTTGCCGGTTGCAAATGCTTCTTCAGCAACTTTAATTAAATCCATTTTCTTTTGATAATTAAATTTGTTTATCGTTCTCGCGCAACATAATCGGGCTACTCATCTTCCCGTCATCGGTTACGCCGAAAAGCGAGTGCAAAGTTACGACTTTTTATCCGTTCAGCAAAATTTTATCAGAAATAATGAGTATCTTTGCACTACGTTTATATAAAGTTTAACATAACACCATCAAAATCAAAACTTGCATATAATGAACAGATTACACACAATAAGCATCTCGGCAGCAGCCGCTCTGGCGCTTGCCTTTGCTTCGTGCTCTACAGCTCAGTATCGTGTAGCGTCGGTGGAACGCAGCCGCATACTTATCGACTCGCGTTACGACAACAGCACCGACCCTGAAGTTATGAAAACCAACGCTGCCTTGCTCGAACGCAAGAAGCTGGTGGACGCAGAGATGAACCCCGTGCAGGGTCATGCTGCAGAAAATCTCTGGGTGAAGCGCCCCGAGAGTCCGCTCTCAAACCTTCTCGCCGACATACTCGTGTGGGGCGGCGCAAAGTTCAACGAGCAGCCCGACTTCGCCGTGTACAACATGGGCGGCATACGCGCTGCGCTGAGCAAGGGCACCGTGACGCGTGGCAACATTCTCGACGTGGCGCCTTTCGACAACAAGATTTGCTTCCTCACGCTCAGCGGTGCCAACGTGCTTGAGCTGTTCGGGCAGATAGCTATGCGCCACGGCGAGGGACTGAGCCACTCGCTGCGCCTGACGGCAACGGCTGACGGCAAGCTCGTCTCTGCCACTATCAACGGAAAGCCGGTAGACCCCAACGCCAAGTATCGCGTGGCTACGCTCGACTATCTTGCGCAGGGCAACGACCACATGGAGGCGTTCCGCAAGAAGACCGACGTGGTGTCGCCTACGGGCGAGGAGAACAACGTGCGCCACATCATTGAGCAGTATTTCAAGGCTGCCGACGCTAAGGGCGAGGCTGTGAGCTGCGCCGTGGAGGGACGCATGAAAATCGTTGAAAAGTAAAAGAGTAAAAAAGTAAAAGAGTAAAAGTTAGGAAACATATAAAAGAACCTATGAAACGATACATATATATTATAGCCATTGCGCTTGCCACATCGCTCAGCGCGGCAGCACAGAAAACCATAGAGATTCTGCACACCAACGACACGCACAGTTGCATCATGCCGCTCAACCCCAACCTCGCCGACACGCTCGTGGCTGGCAGAGGCGGATTCATACGCCGCATGGAGATGATACGCCAGGAGCGTAAGGCTAACCCCGACGTGCTCGTCTTCGACTCGGGCGACTTCTCGCAAGGCTCGCCCTACTACACTCTGTTCAAGGGTGAGGTGGAGACCGAACTGATGTCGGCAATGAAGTACGACGCCGTGACGATAGGCAACCACGAGTTCGACTTCGGCTTGGAGAACATGGCTAAAATCTTCCGCGCAGCAACCTTCCCCATCGTCTGCGCCAACTACGACTTCACGGGCACAGCCGTAGAAGGACTCACCAAACCGTACATCATACTGAAGCGAGGCGGCGTGCGCATCGGCGTGTTCGGCGTGTCGCCGAAGCTCGACGGACTCGTTGACGCCACAAAGTGCGTAGGCGTGAAGTATCTCGACCCCGTAGCCATAGCCGACAAGGTGGCTCACGAGCTGCGCCACAACAAGAAGTGCGACGTCGTGATATGCCTCTCCCACCTCGGATGGAGCATGGAGAACGACGTTGACGACGAGGAGATGCTCGCCAAGAACCACGACATAGACATCGTGCTCGGCGGACACTCGCACACCTACTTCACCGAACTGAAGTATGCGCCGAACGCCGACGGCAAACTCATACCCGACGACCAGAACGGCAAGCACGCCGTGTTCGTAGGCAAAATTAAACTCACGCTGGAGAGAAAATAAATGTTAAATGTAATACCTATTTGTAGGTATGTCAAAGAAAAACACTACCTTTGCAACTACTACAAATGTAGGTATCGACTGAAACAATAAACATTTAACAATAACAATTTAAATATTAAAGATTATGGCTTACGTAATTGGTGACGACTGCATCGCATGCGGTACATGTATTGGCGAGTGCCCGGTAGAGGCTATCTCAGAAGGCGAAAAGTATTCAATCAACCCTGACCTCTGCACAGAGTGTGGCACATGCGCAAGCGTTTGCCCGCAGGAGGCTATCAGCCTTGGTGAGTAAGGTAAGGATTTGATTTTCGATAAATCAGACATAATGGTCGGTTGGCTCAACGCTAACCGACCATTTTTTTTCGTTCTGCATTGTTACCACGGCGTGGTAACGACATTACCGAAGCGTGGTAACGACATTACCGAAGCGCGGTAACGACGTTACCATGGTGCGGTAATGATGTTACCGTAGTGCGGTAATCAAAAACTTGAAGTGATAATAAAGCGTTACATTATCAGCTTTATTCCGTTGTACACTTGCTTATGTGCCAACTAATGAGTAACTTTGCGTTACGATTCATCAATGACAAAAGAAATCTAAAACAACTAATTATAAACAACTAAAAAACCAAAGCATTATGATTAAACATCTACGCTTTTTCATGCTAAACCTGCTCGTGCTCGTAAGCGCGGCGGTTATGGCGCAGAACCAGGCAGTGTGGAAGTCGCTGACTTTCCCTGACGAGAACAAGGAAGAAAACAAATGTAGCGCCTACACTACAACATGGACAGCCAAGATTGCGACGACACATGGAGCGTGAGCAACTTCAACAACAACAATTGGAGCTGGACTCACATCAGATGCGGACGCAAGAAGACCGCATCTACAGCATCTGTCGTGAACGACGCTGCCTTCACAGAGGCTGTCACCAAGGTGGTCGTAAACATCAGCGAGGCAAAGCAGCTGGATAAGGTGAACTCTGTGAATCTTATCGTTGCCAAAGACCAGGCTTGCAACGACATTGTTGAGACTGTTGCAGGCAGCTTCGGCGAAGGAACATCATTCGCAGGCGACCTCACATTCAACGTTACAGCTCCTGCAAAGGACCTCTTCTACAAGCTGGTTTTCGACATGAAGGGCGGCTCTGGCAATGGTTTCATCCATGTTGACGCCGTAGACTACTACACCGCCACTTCCGCCACAAGCACATCGCTCACCTTCGGCGCAGACGTAGACGGCAAGACATTCGTCGTGCGCCAGGGCGACAGCTTCGCCGACAAGACCGCTACCGTCACTCCGGCTGATGCTAAAGGCTCTATCAGCTACGCAAGCGACAACGAGGAGGCTGTCAGCGTAGACGCTACTACCGGCACCGTTTCGTTCCTCGCTTTCGGCAAGGCTACCATCACAGCCACATTCACACCAGAGGAAGGCTATCTCGGTTCGTCGGCTTCTTACACCATCGCATACCGCCAGGCTGCCGACCCTACAAAGGTGGTCTTCGACTACAACGAGGGCGCTTTCGACAGCTTCGGCAGTGAGTTCGGATACAAGGAGGGCGAGTTCGACTTCGTTGACCTCAACGGCGACAGCTACACCTTCACCGTACACAACGCTATGCGCAACAACTACGACGGCGGATTGCAGCTGAAGAAGAACTCTCCTTCGGACGCTACACAGCAGGGCTACGCCATTTCGCCTGCGTTCGGCAAGTTCCCGAACGGCTACCGCGTAACAGTGAAGTACAAGGACCAGAATGCGCCCGAACTCGAATGTACAAACCACGCAGAAGACGTAGCCGTATTTGACGACGCCAACGGCACAATGTACATGGACGTGCCGTTCGCCGACGGCGTGTTCAAGCTCTCAGGCGCAAGTCAGGTGGCTTACGTACAGAGCATCGAGCTTACTCCGCTCGCAAAGAAGGACCCGCAGCCCGTAACGATGACATTCCCGCAGGACGTCTACACCTGCTACACCGACGAGGCTCCGCTCTTCGACGGCTTCAAGCCGACCATCAAGAACGCGGCTGGCGAGGTGCTCAACCTCCCCGTTACATACACAAGCAGCAACACCGACTTCTGCATGATTATGAACGGCACCCTGCTGCTCTCGCAGAACCCGGGCGAAGTGACCATCACAGCCAAGTTCGCCGGCAACGACGACTATCTGCCTGCCGAGGCTTCGTACCTTATCAAAGTGATAAAGAGAGAGAAGGCAGAGGCTGGCATCGCTTTCGAGGAGACAATGCTGATGATAGACCTCGCAAAGAAGACAATGACCGCTGAGCAGCTCGGCTTCAAGAACCCGAACAACCTCGCCGTTACATACTCTTCTAACAAGACCGACGTTGCTGAGGTAGACGCTGAGGGCAACGTGACGCTGAAGAAGGCAGGCCGCGTGAACATCGACGTTACGTTCGCAGGCAACGACGAGTACAAGGCTGCCACAGCATCGTGCACACTCATCGTGAACGACTACCGCAACACACCTAAGCTCGCGTTCGACCAGGAGGAGTACACAGCCAACATGCGTGAGGGCAACACCTTCAGCGGCGCTACACTCTACAACGAGTCGGAGGTGGCTCCGCTCACATACACCAGCTCTAACGAGGAGGTGGCAGAGGTGGCAGCCAACGGCGTTGTGATTCTGCGCAGCACGGGCGAGACAACAATCACCGTTTGGTTCGCTGGCGACAACGACTTCAAGGCTACTTCGGCTTCATACAAGCTCACAGTTATCGACGCGGTGGTTGACGGCATACAGAACATCACCATCGACAACATGCCTGAGGACGCAAAGGTCTACAACCTCAACGGACAGCGCATGAACGCAAAGGCTCTGAAGAGCGGCGTCTATGTAGTGAACGGCAAGAAGGTTGTGCTGAAGTAAACCGAAGCAATACATTAAAGGCTTACTATAGGAGGAGGGTGTGTCAAAACTCTCTTATTCTTAAAAAATCACAAAGCCCTGACTTTC
>OMDO01000035.1_pt1 | contig 86457 bp, 71 predicted proteins | sample 1674051 | NCBI WGS metagenome assembly OMDO01 (sample SAMEA103958138, study PRJEB25191) | human gut metagenome | biome: human-associated habitat [ENVO:00009003]; feature: intestine environment [ENVO:2100002]; material: feces | place: Germany | collected 2013/2015 | reverse complement strand
AGCTGGTGGTTATCTACCGCGGAGCGGAAATGGCGGCTTGCGAGGAGATATAAAACGGTTTCAACCATACAGGTTGAAAAATGCCGGGGTGAAGGGATTCTCGCCAACCAACTTGCGCTATATGAGTAAGTTTTTCAAACTATATGCTCCACTATGTGAAAAAGTTCCGCAGGCTGCGGACGATTTTGAAGAGGACTTGTATAAAACAGATATTCAGCGAGTTCGAGATAAAAAAACAAAATCGTCTACACGGTGTAGACGATTTCAAAATTCTATTCTTTATTCCATGGTTTCATCATCAACGTATCATCGACAAAAACAAGGATGATGTGAACAAAGAGAACTTATCCATAGCAGAAATGAGCGGCAAGAAACTCGACTGGTTCCGCAAGGTCTGTGCAGCGGTACTTTAGATACCTTGCCCCACACGCCCTGAAGGGGCAGAAGCTCCTCCCCCAGGGTAACACCCTGGGTATAAGCGCAATCAGCCTTGCGCCCTGAACCAACGGTCACCGGCGCGTAGCGGAATTGAAAATCGCTGGCCGAAGGGTAAAGCAAAGGTAAAGGGCAAAAGCCTTTAAAAATCCGTGAAATCCCTGCCTATTCCTCTCGTCTTTCCGCCTCCGGCTCCGCCACCATTTCCGGCACTTCTTCCGGCAATTCATATCTTCTGATATGATGATCTTCCAGATAGATATGGTTCAGCGTAAAGGCGAGCAACTCCCGGTTTTGTATCCCTGCCCCTTATTGCCGCCATATTGTTGTGGCGCTGTTCTATGGTCAAACGGTCCGACATACTCTTTATTTACAAAGACTTCTTTCTTCTTATCTAATACGTTTTGCAAGCTATATGCTCCTCTATATGAAAAAATTCCGCAGGCTGCGGAACTTTTCTCGGATTCATTGTTCTAAGAACGTAGTACACTCTTCCTTATGTACTCACGTTGCAAAGATACGCTTTTCTTTCGTAACTTCCAAGATATTAACTAAGAAAAAATTCTCTAATTCTCTAATTCTTGACGAAAAACGAATCAAGCACTTGGTATAATTTTAAGAATCAAGAATTTAAGAATTTTCATTCTTGCTTGATGAATGTTGAACTGACAAATCATCACCATAACCCGTCAAATACTCGTTTTAATACTAAAAAGAATAAAATAACCAGCTAAATATTTGGAAGTTACAGGAATATTGCTTAATTTTGCAGAAGAAAAGCTGCACTCGGCAATTTGAAAGCAAGCTTTCATTGCGCTCGTTTGCATTTTCTTTGCAGAAGAAAAGCTGCACTCGGCAATTTGAAAGCAAGCTTTCATTGCGCTCGTTTGCATCACAAACATTTTAAATTATATAATTATGTTAGGAATAAATGCACCAAAAGTTTTAGCTAAAGGCAAATACGCACAAGCTGTTCGTAAAGCCGCTCTTGCATCCATCGGTGCAAAAGCAAAGAAAGACGATGCCACAAAGACATCAAATTATCCATATAAATTTGAGTGGAATTTAGAATGAATTTAGAAGAATATAAAATAGAACTTTTATCAGACTTTGAAGAGTTGATAAATTTCTATACAGGAAAAGACAAAATGGATGACTTTCTTCATAATCACTTACAAGATTGTGAAGAGAGTCATTATTGTAAGACATTTTGTGTCCGCTTAAAAGCAAACAACACGATTGTTGCAATTTTCGCCTTAGCATTCGACTCTGTTGACATTGATTCAGATGATTTTGATGATATGCGTATGGGGGCAGCAGGAACCGATTTGCCAGCAGTAAAAGAAACATTCAGAGAACAATTCGAACAAAAATATACTTATCCCGCTTTAGAAATTGCCTACTTAGCTATTGAACAAAAATTTCAAAGTTTACACCTAGGTTCAGCCTTAATTGAAGAAATAGCTTCGATGGCTAGAAACCAAAGATATGCCGGTTGCGTCTTCTTGACTGTAAGAGCTTGGCATACCTCTGATTATAGCGCAGTAGGTTTCTATGAAAAAAATCAATTTGCAAAATTGACTCCAGTTCCCCAAATGGATGTTTGGCCAATGTACAAAACAATTTGGCCGGAGGAATAACCCCCTACACGCCCTGAACCAACGGGCACCAGACGAAGGGAATAGAAAATCACCACAATTTCCAGGCCCACTCCATAGAAGATCTTCCAGAGGATTATCTCCCTACCGAAGATTCTTATTATGAATTTGAGCCAGAAGATGTGAACAAAGAGAACTTATCCATAGCAGAAATGAGCGGCAAGAAACTCGACTGGTTCCGCAAGGTCTGTGCAGTGGTACTTTAGATACCTTGCCCCCCACACGCCCTGAAGGGGCAGAAGCTCCTAGCCCAGGGTAACACCCTGGTTATAAGCGCAATCCGCCATATTGTTATGGCGCTGATCTATGGTTAAACGGTCTGACATACTCTTTATTTACAAAGACTTCTTTTAACGTAACTTAGAAATAAAAACGAGGTCACTCTTACCAGCAACCTCGTTCAAATATTAGTTGAGTTTTAAAATATCCTCCTTGGCAAGCCCTGTATATCTTGCGATTTTATCAATAGGCTCGTTTTCCTTCAGCATATTCTTAGCTATTTCTATTTTACCCTCTTTTTTACCCTCTTTTTTACCTTCTATTCTACCTTCTATGATAGCTCCTTTATATGCTGCAATATTATCACGCATCACCTTGATACTTTCATCATATTTTTCACGGTCTTCCTTACTGAGTGCAGTGATATCCGCTATCTCAGCCAGTTTCTGGAAGACGGCATTTCTTGCCATAAACGGCATTCTTTCCAATGTACTCATATTCTTTAAAACAAATATCCAACGTTCAAAATCAGTTTCACATTCATCCTCCTCCTTAGTAAAGAGGGGAAGCATAAGATATATCATTCTGAGATTATCAGAGAAAACCCGTCCTGTTTCTGTATCCACAAGACAAACATCTGTTCTAAACTTCTCAGGGCTTCTACTCTCTATATTGAAGTTCATAAAACATACTGTATAGACCGACGCGAGGTGATAGTCCCATTCCCCCTTCACGCCTTGCTTTACTATAGCACGCGAAGCATAATAAAGAGAGCGATCTACAAAATGTTCCTGATAACGGTTTTGCATCTCCACAATAATATGCTGTCCCTGATCTGTAGTACAATATATATCATATATGATACCACGCATATTCTTTGCCTCGGGCAATTGCTCCTTGTCCTTAAAGGTGATATCCGTTATCGTATGCTCACCCTTCAGGAGATCATTGAGGAAACTAATCAGTAAATCTTTAGTAATTTCCTGTCCAAAGATCAGTTTAAATCCCCAATCAGAAAATGGATTTATAAACTTTCCCATACGCTATCTTATTTTTTCTGCAAATTTACATTTTTCTCACGAAAACACAAAAGAAAAAGCCCAAAAACTTGCAGAAAAGAGAAATATTTCATATATTTGCAGGCAGATTTAAAACATAACTTGTTTGAATTCCCATCATGTGACTTATCCAAAACATTTAAACTAGAGGAGGGAAAATTATGAAAACAATAAAAGGCATTTGCATCAAGAACCGCAACTTCGACAAATTCAAGAAAGTGGCCGATCTTATATATTTCGATGGACCATTGTTGTCACACTACGTTACCAACAAGGGTGACAACTATCTCTTCTATTGGATAGACCAGGATGATACAAACAATCGTTGGATGTTCATCAGAACCGATTACGACAATATACAAAAGTACACGAATAAAAAGCAAACATTGCGTAACGTATTAAGTTCGCCATTAGACGACATAGTATATACTGTCGATATTGATGAAGAAGGCAATCATCACAATTTCCAGGCCCACTCCATAGAAGATCTTCCAGAGGATTATCTCCCTACCGAAGATTCTTATTATGAATTTGAGCCAGAAGATGTGAACAAAGAGAACTTATCCATAGCAGAAATGAGCGGCAAGAAACTCGACTGGTTCCGCAAGGTCTGTGCAGCGGTACTGTAGTCACTTTTTCCGATTGTCTGCAATTCGTCCGCAACTTGCGGACAAATTCACTGATAGCACAATAACCATTGATATTCAACAAGTTGCAGCCAATAAACGAAATCGTCTACAGCCTGTTGACGATTTCAAATTATTGGTTCCTAACTCTAGTTCCGCATGTGGTTCAGGTACGGGCTGAAGGCCCAGAAGCTCCTAGCCCAGGGTAACACCCTGGGTATAAGCGCAATCCGCCTTGCGCCCTGTAAGGGCAAAAGCCTTTTAAAAAAGGATATTAAGAATGAAAACAAGGGAAGGCAAGAAACCAGCACCATGATGGCAGCGATGTAGATATCTATGTAGAAATGCCCCCTAAGTTTTTCCTGATAGTCCGTCTGAAAGCATACCTTGAAGCCCTTCTGGGTTGCCCTGTCGATATTATCCGAAAGCACCAGCACCTCAACCCCTTCCTGCTCAAGGAAGTTGAGAGAGAGGGGATTGAAGTGATAGCGGAGAGATAGATGCGATAAACTACCTAATTTTCATACATATTGACTGTATAGTTCAAAGAAATCAACTCACCAGCTTGCATCTTTGTGCCGTATATATGCACCCATTTATCTCCCAGACTATGATATTCTCCCAGTCTCAAACGCAAAGCTGGCTTACCATCCTTTTCCGTAAAGCCAATTCTTACAACATCATAGTAGCCATCAATCTTACCGCCAACCATCGGTAAAAGATATTTAATACTCATCAAGTTGAATGATGGTATTTTTTCTACGACGAACACCTTTCCTCTATGCTGCGTAAAAGCCATAAAATCATTATCTGTCTTGCGTACTACGCAAGTAAAGATATTCTTCTCGTCGCTGCCTGCTTTAACAACTGGAGCATAAACACCTTCTTTAGGCAAGACTTCATGCGGATCGGTACCCAGACTGCACTCCTTTACAGTAAAATTCTTCCTAAGCTCTACAAGCAATGCTTCATTATTTTTTTCGTCTTTTTTATCGAGAGCAAGAGAGAAGATATTTTCTTCCTCAAATGGGGTATACACCTTACCCAGAACCTGCCTGAAATGTGTTTCTACATATTCTTTTGCATTCACAGACGGTAACGGACGCATGGCATAGAAGCTGAAATCCTGTTGGAGCCAGTTTCTTATCTCTGAACAGAATTTAGCCCTGATATTCTCCTTCCATTGCTGCTGTTCTCCCCTATTATTTCTTGCATAGAGCGAGAGAACAAACAGGAAGTTAACATCATAATGGAACAGAAGCAGCGTATCACGGTCAAACAATCTGTTCTGAAACTGCTTGGAAATGTATCTGTTGTTCTTTCTGTCAGTTTCCTTAATACCGTCTATGGCATAGCGAAACTTTTCGTCCATAGTAGCAGAAATGAAGAAGTTAGGAATGATGTTATATCCTTCTGTTTCATTATCCCGAAGCTTTATACCGGATTCAGGCTTTCTGCCGCTGTTGAAGATATCCAGGTTCCACTGTATCACGTTTCTCGCATAGGTGTATTGCTTATAAATGGACTCCTTCCCGAGTTCGTTGCCCATCTTATAATACTTACTGTCACCGATATAATAAGTATTGCTTGATTCGTCATTAATCAAGCTCTTCGCCGTAAAGAGGTGGTCCACTATCTTACCGTCTTCCTGTTTCTTGTCCATTCCGTCAGGCAGCGGATTATCGCCCACCAAGGCATCAATAATCGCCTCAAACACGACATGAAAACTCTTGACAAGCAGATACTCTTTCTGACTGGTATTTACATATATATGATGTGACTTGTCGAAGAAAGCATAGCAGAGTTTCCAAAGCTGCAACGCCTTGTCAGAGAAATACTTATACTTTATCTGATTCAAGCGTACTTTGCCATATCCGTTTCTGTATTTCTCAAACTGTTTGCCCTTTATCAGGTCAAAATTGCAGTTAATTTCTTTAGGAAATCCGTATGTATCACCTATATAGTTGAGAATCGAGAAGAAGATGACAAGCAGTTCTTCATCGAAATTAATCTTGCGTTTCTTGTTGACAGGGTTTAAGTAGATAGCATCCCCTCCCTGGATGATAGCAGAAGTAGTACTGATAGTGCGGGTCCAGTTTATCTTGTTCAAGCCAGAATGGAGGTTCTTCAGCACGAAGAAGAAGAAACTTTTATTGTCCTTATTAAACTGGATTAGCGACAGAAGAATATCAAGGAATGTATTGCTCTTCCGCTTGCTGCTACCACCCACCTGATTAATCATCTTCTGATAAACAATAGTCGAGTCGTTGCTCTTGTCGTTCTTATATACAACGATGGCTCTATATATCCATACAGCAAAGCCATAGAGGAAATCACGCTCCTCTTTTGTCAGTTTTTCCTGACCTTCAGGGTTGATAATATCGTATGGCTGGTACTTGCCAAAAGCAAGTTCCTTGCCATCCACATCACGCAGCAATACTTTAGGAAGAATAAACACGCAGTCTCCTAATAGGGGATTATAATAATACCCTACATAATGGATGGACACCTTGCCCTCTACGTTCTCCATTGCATCGATGCCGTATAATACATCGTGCACATCAGATACATTGTATTGATATTCTTCTATCAGGATTCTCATTTTCCTACTTTTTAAAATCGTTTATTGCAGATAAAAGTCTTATTCATAACATACTTTCAGCTGCAAGTCTAAGCGGTTATCCAACAGCATTACCATGCGGTACATAGTGATGTTGTTAATACCCTTAACAATAAAACAATCGCCCTCCTGGATATAACTATATTCAGGTTTATTCAATATAACCTCATATTTACTCTTTGTTACCAAAGGTGTATGAAGACGATGATACTTCATTTCTGCCGCAATTTTCTCCACCTGTTCTATTCCGATTTTAGAAAGCGTCTTATGATAGGTATCAAACTTATTATTCTCGTTTATGACGGTTCCGTCAGGGAATTCAACAGAAAACACTTTAGAAGTTTTTGGAAGTTTCTTATCGCCTTCGGTTTCAAATCCCTCTTCGCTGTTGTCTTCATCAGCTTCAGAATCAGGTTCCAAATTCAAGTTACTCAGGAATTTAACGATTTTCGTTCCATTCACTTTCACCTGATTGTTTTCTACAGAGTAGAACTTGTCAAATGAGAGTTTTTCTCCATCCTCATCCTTAAAGGTATCTCCCTCAAATTCAGAGTCTTTGAACACATCGTTCCAAAGATAGAAGATAACCTTGCTGACAAATTTTTCGGCACTTATTACACCATCTTTAGCCTTGCAGAAGAAATAGCCTAGCTTCTTGTCTTCAGAATAGGTTGCATGGTAAACTTTGTCATTAATAGCCTCAAGGAAATTCCACCAATCATACTGGACTCCGTTCACTTCAATCATCCATTTCTTACCAGCATCACTGATTGGCACATAATTCCAGTCCCAACGGCGCTTGAAGGCAGAATCTATCGGGAAGAGAGACTGGTCGCTGGTATTCATAGTTGCCCAAATAAAGAGGTTGTTAGGAAGCAGCAGAACGTCACCAGCCAACACTTCGGCTACAATGTCCTTGCCACCATTAAACAGAGCGTTAATACCCTCCTTATTCTTGATTTCCAGTCCTTCAAATTCTTTTTCGAGCAGTTTCTTCATGTCAGAATCAGCCTTGATAGGATATTCAGAGAATCCTTCATCGCCACGATCGAGCAACTGGAAGAGGTCTCCGAAAATCTGGGCGCAGTTGCCTCGGTTAATCTCTTCTATAACCAGGAATTCGTCCATAGGCTCTTCGCCCTCTTGTACGTCACAATACTTCCTCCATGCCGCAACGTATGCCTGTAGGAAGGCCTGACTCACGTACTCGTAGACGATTTTGTCTTCCATCATTTCTTTGCCGTTTTTATCCCTTACAGGAACGGCTTCAGTACCAATAACAGTTATTACCGGTACAGGCTTAGTAGTAGGCTTATATGCGCCTACAAAAGTGGAATAGTCGGTATCAGGATGGAATGTTGTTCTGATAACATCCTTGCCCGCTGTAAGCTCGTTTATAGCGTGACTCTTGCCGGTGCCAGGGGCACCGTAGAAGATTTGCTGGAGAGATTTTTCTCCTGTATAATTTACTATTTCGTTTTTTTCCTCTTCATCGTTAGAAAAAGAAACAACATTGTATGGAGTATCTGCCATATTCATATAACTTATATATTCTTTAATCGACAAATCGAATTTTTCTTTATTAGATGGAACCCAAAAGAAATTGTATTTAACAATTTTATCTATAAAATCATCCTCCTCTGGAACGTGCGAATATTCTAAAACGCCTTTTGACAAATGAAATGATTCTGAGCATTTACATAAGACCATCATCATCTCACGTATTTGTCTATCATACTGTTTCCAGATAATATTACTCTTAATAAAGTCTGAAAGATTTTTATTTTCTTTTCTGTTTTTGTATATCAATTCTGCGATTTTCATGCAATTTACAGATGGGTTCTTGCATACACGGGAATCTGCAAAAATATAATATAGAACCTCCTCCAAGGTTAAATATGAACTACCCGTATTATTGACTTTTTCTAATGCCAATAAAAGAGAAATCGTCATTCTGTAGGGTGCCAAATATACCTTTTCGGACATTGTATCACATAAAGACTCTTGGGTTCGAGGATTAGGGTACTGAAATTTAAGCACAAAGTTACGGATAACCTCTTTTGGTGAGGTTATCGCAACTTGAGTATTTTCAGTATTTGGGTATAAGTTATAGTAAAATTCAAGAGTTGCAGCATTATTATTGTCTGACTTATCAGGAATATCCTTCAGTTTTTTCCCTGATAACACATAGTCTGCAACCCATTGAATCCTATCAGCTAATACCGAAATCCGTTGATCATTACTGAACAAATATCTAGGCATACTTATCTGATTTATATTTAAGTAATAATTCTACGATAGATTCTGCCAATGCTTTAGCCAACTGTGGCGGAACGGCATTGCCGATCATCTCGTATACGTTACCTCTTGAACCCAAGAACTCAAAATCTTTATCAAAGCTTTGTAATAACCCAGCTTCCCTCGGAGTAATAGTTCTTGCTTGCTTGGAATCATAATGAATAAAACGATTACCATCTTTATGCAAATGAGCGATGATAGTCGTACTAGGCTCATCAGGATTCAGTACATGATATCGATGTATCGGCGACTTAGAGCCTACTTTTTGTTCATACAATTCAGCAATTTTTTTACTATCATACTCCTTCTTACCTGATTCTAAATCTTCCGCAAGAAGCTTGAATGTCCCCATATCACGCAGATTATTATATCGCGGTACGTGCCATGTCAAACTACAAGTAGGTACTCTGTGAGATTCACGTTTTGCGTGGTGCTCAGCATCCCAATACGGTTCAAGTTTTGGAAGACCACCGATAGCATCTTTGACTGTCTTTTTTTTCTTTCCCTTGTGTGAGGGCAATATCTGAAAATAGAACTCTTCCAACATTTTTTGAATGTCAATACCTTCGAATGATTTTCTACGCACACCAACAAGAATCACACGTTTCCTGTTTTGTGGGACATTATAATCTGCTGCATTTACTACAGCCACCTTCAAATCACGAGTTATTTCATATCCTTTCCGAGAGAACTCTTTTGGTATGATTTCAGAAACTTTCTTTCCATGAGGCGCAGCACTTAATATACCTGGTACATTTTCGAAAATAAACAAATCGGGTTGATACCGATCTACAATAGACAGGTAATGTTCAAACAAGAAATTTCTATAATCATCCGCCATTCCGTTTTCATCGCGGACACGCCCGGCCACAGAATACGCCTGACATGGTGGTCCTCCGATAATAATATCGATTCCGCTTGCTTTTTTCACATAATAATCCAACCCCTTACTACTACCATAATCAGGATCATCAGACCATCCATTAAATAGTTCTGTTTCTTTTTGGATATCGTAATGTAAAACTCTTTCATCTGCATCGTTTTCTCCCCATTTTGTTTTAAGGCGATGTCTCAGAGTTCTTACTTGCGGCTCTTTCCACTCTACAGCGGCTATATCATCAAAACATTTAGTTTGCATGAAGCCGTCAGTCAATCCTCCGCAACCAGCGAAGAGATCCAACATTTTTATTTTTTTATTTAGCTTCATTTTTATCTAACCATTTTTTTATTTCTATTGCAATTGCTTTACCTAGTAATGGAGGAACAGCATTTCCTACTTGCCTATACTGCTGCGTCTTATTACCATAAAAAATAAAGTCGTCTGTAAAAGACTGTAGCCTAGCACTTTCTCTAACTGTTGGGATCCGATTCCATTTATAATGAAAATGAGACCTGTGACCAGTATTTATTGTTGGCGAAGGCTTTTGGCTATGATATCTCGTTAATGCTTCATGATACTTATATATCCCAGCATATTGAGGAGGCAAAGACTTATAATTTTTACCCTCAGGAACCATAGCGATAAACTTTTTTGTTTTTGGGTCATGTATCGTTCCCTCGTGATTGTATATTTTGTCAGAGCCATTACGCATTTGTTTCTGATAATCACTTTGCGCTTCTATCGGGTAATTTTGAACCTTATCACCGACAATATCTATCAAAGCTGGCAAATCACCTATAGCCTGTTCGCAAGTAATATACTTGTCAGGAGTTAAAATAGGTTTTGGATAAATGTATTCGTTTGGTGAATGTAATAAGCCAACAAATACAACACGTTTGCGTATCTGAGGAATACCATAATCCGGTGCGTAAAGTATCTGTGGCTCTCCCATTGTATATCCTAACTCTGTAAAATCACGTATAATTTTATCTTTTACAAGACCGCCATGTAACTGAATCATGCCTGGTACATTTTCAAGAACAACCACTTTAGGTTTTAAATCCTTGGCTGTTTTTACCATTGCACGATAAAGAACATTTCTTGAATCATCTATTTGACGCGGTCCGGCTAGGGAAAAGCCCTGACAAGGTGGACCGCCAACAAGCACGTCGGGAGAATATTTTTTTTCGTCAAAAAAAGCTTTTATTTTGTCAACATTGCTCAAATCAAAAAGGTCAAGTTTCATCGCAACGGCTCCTTCATGATTATTCGCAAAAGTTTTCAATGCCATATCATCAAAATCGACACCTAACTTTACTGCGAATCCGGCATCAATGAATCCCCTAGAGAGTCCTCCAGCTCCGCAAAACAAATCGAGTACGTTATATCTTTCTTTTTTCATTTTATATTCCTACTTTTTTCCTTGACAAGCAAATTCACTTGTGAACTACTATCATTTAACAGTATAGAGCCCCAAAGCGATTAAGTTGACTTTTTATTCATTATTTTATAGCCCATATTTTTATACTAGGTCATAATCAGTGACCACATAATTCTGTAGCTATTTTGAACCTATCTCGAACTCTTGTGCATATTACTTAATATACCCATAGTTCTTTTTTTTAGCTTATTTTAATCATTCACTTTTCTTCCTTGCTCAGTATATCCCTTTCGACTTCGGCAACAAAGTCTACGAATGAGATACCCAGAACTTGACAAATCTGTCGAAGCTCTATAAGATCCAAGCGGCGGTCGCAGGTTTCAATCCGGCTCACAAAAGTTTGGTTAACTTTCAATAATTCAGCGAGTTGAATCTGCGTAATCCCCAATTTCTCACGCTTACCGCGCAAGCGTCCTATGACTTGATGATATAAATGTGAATGTATGCTCTTGTCCATATTCGTTTTATTTTGATGCGCAAATATATATTCTTTTTACGAATATACAAAAAGTGCATATTTCGGGTTACGTGGCAGAATTCCATAGCCAGTTCGAGGATGGATTGAGAAGCGAAGCCTGAGGTTCGGTCGCCATATAAAGCTTTTGCCCCTACAGGGCGCCAGGCGTGGGGACATGAATACCCAGGGCGAGTGCCCTGGGCTAGGAGCTTCTGCCCCTTCAGGGCGTGAGGGGAATGGCAGGGATGCGGGAGGGGTATTGCTGTGAGGTCTACGAGGAGGCTTGCAGGCGGCATTCAAGCCAAAGAAGAAGAAGTTCGTTACGATTCGCCTAGGCGTGGATTTCAATGAGGACATTTTTGCTTATTTTCCCTTCTTTTTAGTTGCATTCAAACAAAAACCACCATTAAATCACTAAAATTCCATAAAATCAATGTATGATATTCCACGCTATCATACATTCACATTTTGCCGTTTAATACATAAATTGTACTTTTGCAGAACTTTGAAAAATAAAATGGCAACAATAAATGACTTAAAAGCAAAGTTAATCCAAGAAGATAAGCTGATGTCTATCGAAAGGATTAATGAAATACGAGAGAAAAACATCCTCTCGTATATTAAGTCCTTTATTGGTCAACAAGGAGATTTTATAAGACCCAAAACTTTCTCCGATATTACAGGAATCTCAGAACATTCTATTTCCAGAATTCTAAATGCATCCCACTTACGACCAGAGCAGCAGTTGAGATGGTGCCTCTGCATTTGGAATAACTGGGATAAGATAGTAGAAGAATTGGATAAAAAACACAGGGCTATCCACCTGAAGTTTGATAAGAAACAATTCCTAGAGGATTTCAATCAAGCCTTTCATCATTTTTCGGATATTGTTTATCTGATGAAGGATTTCAATACTCTTGAAGAAAACATCAATATTTATCAACAGAAATATTGTAGAAAGAGTTACAGAAATAGAAACTCTTAGAGTAGTATGAATTTTAATCATCAGATTAAAATAAGAGTTAACCGGCCAAGATGCTAACATCTGAAGCCAAATATTAATATTAATCATATCAACAAAAGTATGCAAACATAACCTTACCCGCCCCCACACCTTACGGATAGTAGGCGCTCGGCAGCCTCCAGCGGCTTACGCTAAAAACGTTAGCGCAAACACACGCCCTCTGCTAAAATGAGGAGGAAACAATTAACAACAAACTAAAACTATAAAAGATGAAAATATTTTTCTATAGAAAATTTATTCGCTTTGTAATAAAGCACTTCACCATCGTTATCAACAATACCATACAGATGAATGGTGGACAATATATCGAGCACATGAACAACTATCAGGGAAAGGAGGATGAGAAATGTCTGGACAAAGAATGATCATCATGAACGCTGGTAGCTCGTACTTCGAGCATGTGGAAAACTATTATGGCAGCAATGCCTGTGAGCAAAACTCATGCAGAAATGCTGAGATGCCGGCTGAGCTGAAAACGGAAAAGGCTCAGAGGATAAAGAACAACCTGATAGAGATTGGCATGGTAACCGAAAATTTCATGCCATCAGGACTGTCATCATCCGAAGCTGCCATCCTTGCCAACCAGATAGGTACAGAGTTGAAAATCGATAATATATGGAGCGTATTCGGCAATTATTGGGGTCCTAATCCGAACTCGATGAGAGCCGCCTACAACCGAGGAATGGAACAGAAGAAAACGATTCCCTTCCTCGAAAAAGTGATGCCTGCTATCAGAGGATAAACTTATAGGTAGTATTCAAGTTTCACAAGTTCAGAAGTTAAAGGAGTTAAAGAAGTTATCGCTCCCTACGGTCGCTGAGGAGTTAAGACAATAGTCTTTTTGGCGTAGTTTTTTAAGCAGCAAGACATACGTCTTAACTCCTTAACTTCCTTAACTCCTTTAACTTCCTGATATGCGAAAGTTCAGGTAGTACTAGTACGCGTACATAGTACGTACTAGGTAGAAGTGAGAAATTTGCCTTACCTTTGCCCCCGGAATTCAGAACCAATGCGGTCTGAGTTTCGGGGGCTTTTGTGTATCTGCACATCAACCGTGGTGGGAGCCCCCAATCTTCTAAATTATTTAAAATGATGGAAGTGAAAGCGTATGTATTCAGTCATCCTGCTTACGGACGGCTGAGAGTGGTGAAAACGGAAGAGGGGATTACCCCACAAACCAATCTTTTATTAACGAAATAACATGACAGAAACACAACATGTAATTGCACTGAACCCTTATCGCAAGGGCAATAAGGGGAAGGTGTTTTCAAACAGTATGGCGGTGTATGACAAGGTGATTGCATCGCCGGAAATCAGGAAGATGATTCAGCAGATTAGGGGCGAACTGCCTATCCCGAAGGTGGATGCCAACGATGAGAAGGCGGTGAAGAAGGCGCAGGACAGGCTGAAGAGCGAACTACCTTTCTTCTGTCCCCACTACGGCATTTTCAAGAACAATGTGCGCAGACAGGAGAATGCCCAGCCCGAGAGCTTCATGTTCCAGACTATCATCGACGTGGATGACAGGGAGTATGTAGACAAGGCTATCGAGAAGGCAAGGGAGCTGAACTGCTCTGACAGCATCTGGAACGGCTCGCTGCTGCACCTCTGCTACAGTGCCCGGAAGAAGCTGCACATCGGTATCAGACTGCCGGTGGGAATGACCATCGAGGAGACACAGAAGGCGTATTGCGAGGCGCTGGGGGTGCCGTATGACGAGAGCTGCATCACACCCGAGAGAATGATTTATCTTACGGATAAGGACTCGGAAATCTACAGGTCGAAGATGTGGTGCGCCGTGCTGAGCGAGAAGGAGATTCTGATGCGAAGGCAGGCGTATCTGGATCGCGGACTGACCGTGGACGGAAGAGGGAAAGTTAATAGTTTACAGTTAAAAGTTAATAGCAATGGTAAGAATAATGAAAATAATAGACTATCGGGCAACGACGGCAATACTGCTGTTTCTGCTGGCTCTGCTGTTCAGCCTGCCCAACCTGGTAATAGCCATGGTGCTGATGCTCCTCATATCGGGGATTCTGGAGGCAATCAGAATGCTGGCGGACTGGAAGCCAGAGAGAAGAATCTGATTGCGTTTGACCTCTTTACGCAGGCTGCCGGACTCGGGGGTATGGAGATTGATACCGTGGGGTCGAGACACTCCTCGCTGCTGGCTATCATGAGCGCCGGTGCTTCGAGGGTGATGGAGGAAGAGGAACTGATGAAGGTGGTGAGGGTGAAAATGCCGAGCTACTATCAGGAGAACGACTGCCATCAGCTGATTCACGACTTCTATGCGAAATATGCTGACAATACGAAGCCGATGTCGAGGGAAGTGATGAGGGTGAATGCGCTTGCGGAGCAGAAGGCCAGCCAGCAAGTTAATAGTTTACAGTTAACAGGTAATAGGGCTGAGCAAGTTAATAGTTTACAGTTAACAGGTAATAGGGCTGATGAGGATTATCCTGACCCGCCGGAGATGCCGAAGAAACTGCCGAAGCTGGTAGAGCTGCTGATATCGAGGACGCCGGAAATTTATAAGCCGGCTGTGGCGCACGCTATCTTCCCGCCGCTGGCTACGCATCTCTGGAAGACGAGGTTCCGGTATATTGACAACGTGGAGCACGAGGCGAGACTGATGACGCTGCTGCTTGCGGGTACCGGAGCGGGTAAGAGCAGCGTGAACAGGCCCATCGATTTCATTATGGAGGATATCAGGCTGAGGGATGCTGAAAACCTGAAGCGCGAAAAGGCGTGGAAGGATGAGATGCTGCGCAAGGGTGCCAACAAGGATAAGCGCAAGAGACCTGAAAACCTGATTATCCAGGAGATTGATGCGGATATGACAAACCCGGCTTTCGTGATGAGAACGGCTGAAGCACAGGAACATTTCCTCTATACTTCGCTCAATGAGCTAGACCAGTTTGATGCGCTCAAGGGCAGCGGAAACCAGCAGTTCCGTATCATGTGTCTTGCCGCAGACCCGGGTAACAAATACGGACAAACTCGCGTGGGAACGATGAGTATTACGGAGCGTGTTACCATCCGGTTCAACTGGAATGCATCTACCACCATCCAGAAGGGTCAGCGTTACTTCTCTAAGGTTCTTACCGATGGTCCTATCAGCCGTATCAACTTCTGTACCATCCCCGAAAGGGAAATCGGCGAAGATATGCCTGTTTACGGAACTTATGATGAATCGTACCGTGAGGCGCTACGGCCTTACATCGAAAATCTGAACAAAGTAACGGGTCTGATTGAGTGTAAGGAGGCGTTTCAGCTTGCCCTCAAACTGAAGGATGAGAATGCTGAGTTTGCCCGGCTGTCGCAGGACAGGACGTTTGAGAATCTCTCGTTCCGTGCCAATGTCATCGCTTACCTGAAGGCGTGCGTGCTGTATGTAGCCAATGGTTGCAAGTGGGAGCCGGAGATTGACGAGTTTATCCGCTGGAGCGAGCAGTATGACCTGTACTGCAAGATGCGGTTCTTCGGCGACATGATTGCGAAGGAGAACTTTATGGCGGAGAAGAGTTCGAAGCGTGGACCTCAGAATCTTTTACAGATATTGCCCGATAACTTTACGGCTGCGCAGTTGCTTGCCATCCGGCTGGAGCATGGACTGGATGCGAAGGGTACCGATATGATGATCAGACAGTGGCTGCACCGGAATTACATCAGGCGGGCGTATCAGTATACGGGCAAGCGTGACAGTTGTGACAGTTGTGACAGTTTTGAGAAGCTTAAGTATCGCCACGACGGTATGGTTATTAAATCTTAAATTTATTTTTACTTATGCAGATAGTTTTAAAACGTATAGCGAAGAAGAAGACCTACACGATAGGTCGCCTTTATATCCTGAAGGATGAGGATGTGAAGAAGCGCACGATTGAGAGTGTGAACAAGTGCAGGGGGCTGAAGACGGTGTGCGAGGTGCCTGCGGAGAAGCTGAATGCGGACTCGTATTTCTGTGATACACTGGAGCCGTGCTGGCGCAACCTTCTGGGTGTGGAGCTAAGTCCTGCCGAGGAGAATGTGCGGTTGGGGCGTGTATCGGGCAAGAAGGCGCAGAAGATGAAGGGCAAGACGGCGATACCTGAGGGCACTTATCCGGTGGTGATCAGCAAGTCGCCGAGGTTTCAGATGTGGTTGCCGCTGCTGTTGGGTGTCCCCAATTTTAAGGGCATCCGCATCCATGCCGGCAATTATCCCGATGATACGCAGGGCTGCATCCTGGTGGGTGAGAACCGTGTAAAAGGCATGGTTGTAAACTCCCGTATCTGGCTCCACCGCCTCATCAATGCCATTACCGCTGCGAGAGACAGGGATGAGAGCATTTGGATGAGCATTGGGTAGTGATTAGTTATTAGTGTTTAATTTTAATACCATTTTTAACATGAAAACAGAAGAAAATACAAAAAAGGAAGAAATGAAGAATGAAAAAACAGCAAGTAATGCTGTCGTGTTTGAAAACCCTGAATTCGGTAAGATTCTTACTCAGACCGATGAAAACGGGGAGCCCTTGTTCTGCGCGAAAGATGTCTGCAATGCGCTGGGGTATAAGAAACCAAGAAACGCTGTAAATCAGCTAGTTAACCCACTTGACGCCCTAAAACAGGGCGCATGGGTAGCGACTGGTATCAAGAAGGATGGAAGCGAGGCGAAACGCTGGTGCCAGATGCTTTTCGTCAACGAGAGCGGATTCTATGCTTTGGTTCTCGGCTCCAAGCTTCCAACGGCGGTGAAGTTCAAAAACTGGGTTACTTCCGAGGTGCTGCCGCAGATTCGCGAGACGGGCGGTTATATTCCGGTAAAGCAGGGCGAGAGTGATGAGGAGACGATTCGGCATGCTGAAGAGATTCTCAGGGCTACACTCAAGGAGAAGGAGAATCTGCTGAAAAACCAGCAAGTGCAGATTGATCAGCAGAAGAAACTCATCGGAGAACAGGATACGGAGATTCGTCGGCTGAACGGTGTGGTAGACGAACAGGTGGTTTGCATCGCCAAGAACGGTGAGAACATCATCCAGTTGGAGAATCAGGTGGATCATCTTCTGCCGAAGGCGCTCTACACCGACAATGTGCTCAACTCAGTTTCCTGCTATACCACCACTCAGATAGCGAAGGAGCTGGGTATCACGGCACAGGAGTTGAACCGCCAGCTCTGTGCCCTTCATATCCAGTACTACCAGAGCGGCCAGTATCTGCTCTATGCCGATTATGCCCACATGGGCCTGGCGAAGAGCCGCACCCGCTACTCTACCCTCCCCGACCCTCACTGCGATGGGGCACAGGAGAAACTGGGCACCGCCTACACCCACACCTACCTCGTATGGACAGAAAGAGGAAGGAAGTTCATACATTTAAAGGTAAAGAAGGGCCTTATTCGATAAAAAGGCTGGGGACCAGCGATGCTGGGAACGGGGGCAGGAAGGGGGGAAGCCTCTTCCTGCCCCTTTTTGCCCTTTTTGCGCCCCCGTTCCCAGCGATTCCATCGCTGGTCCCCTGTCCCCCCTTGCCTTTTCCTAAAGAAAGGCGATGGTGAGGCCAGCCATCACGATGCTTACCATCGACATCAGCTTGATGAGGATGTTCAGCGATGGGCCGGAGGTATCCTTGAACGGGTCGCCAACCGTATCGCCAACAATCGTTGACTTGTGGTTCTCGCTGCCCTTGCCACCGAAATGGCCCTCTTCTACCATCTTCTTCGCATTATCCCAGGCTCCACCAGAATTGGACATGAAGACGGCTAGGGTGAAACCGGCTGCCAAACCGCCTGTAAGAAGACATAAAACACCGGCTACGCCCAATACCAAACCTACTACGATAGGAATGATGATGGCTAACAGAGACGGAAGTATCATCTCGCGCTGAGCACTGCGGGTACTGATTTCCACACATCTTCCATAATCCGGAGTCGCCTCGCCCGCAAGAATGCCCTTGATTTCACGGAACTGGCGACGAACCTCCTGAACCATCGAGCCCGCTGCCCTGCCTACAGCACCCATCGTGAGTCCGCAGAACAGGAAGGCAGCCATCGCACCCAGAAAGGCTCCTACAAGCACCTTAGGATTGATGAGGTTCACCTGGAAGAAAGTGATGAAATCTACCGTGCTCGCTGTTGTCGGGTCGAAGATATTGCCCGCCGCATCGATATACTGCTTGCCGCCTTCTACCGCACGGATCATCGCTATCTTAATCTCCTCGATATATGACGCCAGAAGAGCCAGAGCCGTAAGCGCCGCAGAACCGATGGCAAAGCCCTTGCCGGTAGCTGCCGTGGTGTTGCCCAGCGCATCGAGCGCATCGGTACGTTCGCGCACCTCCTCGCCCAGTCCGCTCATCTCCGCATTTCCTCCGGCGTTATCGGCAATAGGTCCGTAGGCATCGGTAGCCAGTGTGATACCGAGCGTAGAAAGCATTCCTACGGCGGCGATTCCGATACCGTAGAGACCGATACTGATGGAGCGTGCCGACATCGACATATCGAAGCCGTTGGCACAGAGATAGCTCAGCATGATAGCCACAGAGATGGTGACCACCGGAATCATGGTAGAAATCATACCCGTTCCGATGCCCTTGATGATGACCGTGGCTGGCCCCGTCTGCGAAGCTTCAGCAATCTCCTGCGTAGGCTTGTAGCTCTGCGAGGTGTAATATTCGGTAGCCTGACCGATGATGACACCGGCGATGAGACCGCTGATGACAGAGAACGAGAGTCCGAGCCAGTTTTCAATGCCCAGGAGATATAATATAATAAAGGTAGCAACGGCGATGAGGGCAGCGCTGACGTTGGTTCCGAGACCCAGCGAACGGAGCAGGTCCTTCATGGAAGCGCCCTCCCTGGTTCGTACCAGGAAGATGCCGAAGAGCGAGAGGAAGATGCCGATGGCAGCGATAATCATAGGAGCGATGACCGCACGCAGCTGCATATCGCCGTTCATGGCGAAGGCTGTGGCACCGAGGGCGGCAGTAGAAAGGATGGAACCGCAATAACTCTCGTAGAGGTCGGCTCCCATACCAGCCACATCGCCCACATTATCGCCCACGTTATCGGCTATCGTAGCCGGGTTGCGCGGATCATCCTCAGGAATATTCGCCTCAACCTTGCCCACCAGGTCGGCTCCCACATCGGCTGCCTTGGTATAGATTCCGCCGCCTACACGGGCAAAAAGCGCCTGCGTAGAGGCTCCCATGCCGAAGGTAAGCATGGTGGTGGTGATGGTGATGAGGGCGGTAGATTCGCCCGCATACACGGCATGGAGGATGAGGAACCAGAGGGCGATATCGAGCAGTCCGAGACCTACCACCACGAGGCCCATCACGGCACCGCTGCGGAAGGCAATCTTCAGTCCCTTATCGAGACCTGAGCGCGCCCCGTTGGCCGTACGTGCCGAGGCATAGGTAGCCGTCTTCATGCCGAAGAAGCCCGACAGACCGGAGAAGAGACCGCCGGTAAGGAAAGCGAACGGAACCCACGGATTCTGCACTTTCAGGACGTACGCCATGAAGGCGAAGACGATGGCGAGCACCACGAAGACGATGCCTACCACCTTATACTGCTGTTTAAGGTAAGCCATCGCACCCTTGCGCACATGCATCGCGATTTCTTTCATTCTCTCGGTTCCTTCGTCTTCCTTCATCATGGAACGAAAGAAGAACCACGCCATTCCCAATGCTACAACGCTGGCTATCGGGATGAGCCAAAACACTAATGGAATACTATTCATAGACGGTATAGTTTATTTGGTTTAAAAATTTGATTATCAGTTGATTTATGGTGCAAATATAGGATTTTTATCTGAAATCGCCAAGGAAAAAGGGAGATTTTTCAATTGCAGGAAAATATTTACGAAAAAGGGACAAAAAACTCGCAGATAGAAGAGGCGGAACCGGCGTTCTACCCCATTCTATCTGCGAGAAATTCATCGTCAGATAATGACTAGATGTATGAAGTCATATTTATTTGTTCAAAACAGCATCCAACTGCTGGTGGAAATCCTTGTCACTCGGACGGAAGGCATCACTGTCGGCTATTGTTCCATCTGCATTGAGGAGGATAAAACGGGGAATGCCGTTGATACCAAAAGCCTTGGAGAGTGCTTCGTCCTGCACCTTATCAAGGATGAACTGTTCCCATGCAGGATTATCCTTATCGAGTTTTTTGAGCCATGCCTGGCGGTTGCTATCCATCGAGATGCTGACAAAGCGCACCTTTCCGTTGCCCTGGTATTCGGCTACCCGCTTTTCCAAATAAGGAATTTCGCGGCAGCAGGGCCCGCACCAGGTAGCCCAGCAGTCAATATAAACCACCTTGCCCAAGAACTCCTTGCTGCTGTGCACGTTGCCCTCGCGGTCGGTGAAGGAGAATTCAGGAGCCATCATGCCTTTTTTGGTATTCTTGATGGACTTCACCTTGTCGGCATACTTGCGGATGAGCAGTGAATCGGAGCCTGCCATCTCGCAATAAGGTTTCCAGAAGCGGTCGATATCTGCATAATCCTTGCCATAGAGCAACACATCGCAGGCACAATCATCGAGCAGCGCGTGGCGCACTCTGGCGTTGCTTACGCGGGCTGAAATCGCCTGCATCTTAGCCAGCCCATATTCCGTCATATCATGTCCGTAAAGCGAATCGAGCGATGCATCTATACTTGCCTTGATGACGCGCTGAGGCAGATAATTATAGAGTCCCAGCCAGTTGTTCACATCAATGCCAGATATCATCTCCTTTCTGCGTGCATCGTTTTTGGGAAGAATGCGGGTAAGAAAATTGACACGGGCATCTTCATTCAGATGACCTAAATACTGTCTGATACGGGTGTCTTTTATCTTCTTCAACTGTCCCGAAAGGTGTTTGTATTTCTCTTCCAGCACCTTGACACGGTCCTTGCCAGCCAAAGGGTCCTTTTCATCGTCAAACGGGAAGAACACGGCATAATCATAACTGGCATTATATGTCTTGATCCAGTCTGCTGCCGCTGCATTCCGCTCGGAGAATGCTTTCAGGCTGTCTTCTACTTCATCCCTAAAAGCTTGTGCTCCAACCTGGACGGTTGAGAGCACAAACAGGATTCCTAAAAACATCTTTTTTTTGTTCAGATAATGATTGTAAATATTCATAATCTACCTATTTAAAATATATTGAGAGAGAAAAATATGTATTCTAATAATTCTGCCGGAATGTCGGGTTGTTCTGCATGACCCTGACTGGGAACGGCTGCACCCACAACTTGCTATCGGGAGCTATGGAATACTGTCCCAGGTCGCGCAGGTCGCGGATGATGGTCTTCTTGTACGCATCCTCCGTATTCCAGCGTCTGCGGTCGAAGAAATTGAGGTAACTGCCGATGCACTCGATGAACTTGGCTTTCTGCAGCAGCGCCATGGCTTCCTGCTCGCCCGTAGCAGCAAACGGCGTATAATAGTCTGGATCGATGCGGAAGGTTCTCACCTTGTTCACCAGGTCGAGTCCGTCCTGCACATGACCGGTGCGGATTTTGCATTCTGCAGCCAGATACATCATCTGTTCTACGGTAATGCCCCAAGGATTGCAATAAGCATCGCCACAGGCCTCCAAACAGCCTTCAATGCCGGAGTCCATCTCGCCATAATCAAGGTCCCAATAAGGTTCACCCGAACTCTGGGCATAGTCCTTCACATAGTCGCCCGGCTCGAAGAGGGCAGCACTTTCCCAGCTCAGCTGTTCATAATTAGGATATTCATTCATATCGTAAAGAGGAGAAACATACAGGATGTTGTTGCTGCTGGAAGGTTTCAGTTCCCAGCGTGACGTAGTCTTGATGACGGAGCGGTCTTCTATCTGGGAATTGAGTTCCAGCGCCTTGCTGGCGTAGGTAAGTGCCTCATCGTATTTCTTCATCTGGAAGAGGATAAGCGCCCTGACTGCATTTCCGCCACAACGGGTGATGCGGCTCACATTGCCCCGAGTAGGCAGCAGGGCGATATTCTCGTCGCTGCAGTCGCTGAGCATCATGTCGTAGCACTGCTGCAGGGGGAGCTGGGGTTTCTGATCTACATTGGCATCTGTAGGATAAGCGATTCCGTTCTGCTCTGCCACTGTGGCTGCATCATACTGCGCAGCATAGATATTGGCTGCCAGAAAGAGATAATAGGCCCTCGAAATCTTCGCCTCAGCGATAAGGGCCGGCTTCTGCTGCTCGTTGCCCCTGCTGCTTCCTATCTTGGAGAGCAATACGTTCATATAGTTGACGTATTCATAGATGTCGGTGTAGCAGTAGTCTTTTGTAGAGAGCAAAGCTCTATCCACACTCTCATCATAAGCCAGATAGGCATAGGTGAGCGTCTCCTTATTGCGCAGACGGGTTTTTACCGTAGAGAAATCGCACCCATAATCTTCATTGACGAGGATGCCCAGATTTTCATTGGGATTGCTACGGATAGTCTTGCGATTGAGCAGCAGTTCCAGGTCGGCCGTCTTATCCAGCGTGGTCTCCCCCTCTGGCACCAGGTCCAGATCGCCGCAGGAAACACACAAGGTAAGGGCCAGCATGCAGGCAGCCGGCTTCCATGCCCTACTTATCTTCTTGATCATATCTTTTCTTTTCATAACTGATTCCTTTCTTGAAATTAAATGTTTACATTCAGGCTCACCGTATATGACTTCGGTATCTTGTTGCCCAAAGTTCCTGATGAGGCTTCTACACGCTCCGGATCTATGCCGCGCTTATTGCGCACCCAGGTGCATACGTTGTTCATCTGCAGGCGGATGCTCATACCGCCCACACCGATGAATCGGCAAATCTCGGGGGTAAACTTATAGCCCAAGGTGAGACTGCGCAACTTCATATAGTCGGCATGATCCACGTTCTGATCGCAGTATTTCAAGTCGTAGATGCTCACATTCATGTAGTTCATCATATAACCATTGCCCAACACTCCCGAGCGCTCACTCTCCGGCATTCTCCAGTAATCGAGATAACTGCGCGGTACGGATGCTTTGTAGCTGAGACTTATATCGGTATCCCAGCGCTGTGCATCAGCACGGAAATAATGACCAGCATACCATACGAAACTGGCTCCGAGGGAGAATCCCTGCCAGGTGATTACAGGCATGATGGAGCCTGACCACTTCGGATCGAGGGAGCCGCTGAACTTTACATCTTCTACCTTGAAGGTGGTGGCGTAGAGGTCATTGCAGTAAGTGCTGCCGTCGGCTGCACGCCAATATAACTGCTGATAACCATCTTCATCGGTCTCTACATGGTCGAAGGCAAAGGAATAGAGCGAATTGATAGGATCGCCCTCATGATAGCTGCCCAATGCCGACCAGCCGCTGGTAGGCTCATGATAGAGTTTGAGAATCTTATTCTTGTTGTAAGCCAGCGTAAAGTCCATAGATACCCCAACCTGGCTGCGGGTTCTCGCCTTGAGAATCTCGGCAGAGAGCTGCAGTTCCATACCCTTGTTCAGAGTCTGGGCATTGTTGGTATAAAGAGACGACCAGCCGGTGGTAGGGTCGAGGTCGATCTGTGCCAGAACATCGGAACTCTTCTTATGATAGACATCGAAAGAACCGGTAAGACGGTGGGAGAATACGGAGAAATCGAATCCCCAATCCCAAGAGGCAGTCTTCTCCCAGCGCAACTGGTCGTTAGGCGGGGTGTTCAGCGTAGCCTGCTTATCACCATGTGCTTCGTTGGTAGAAATACTGGCGGTAAGATAGGAGGAATAGTTGGAATTGATATTTCCTGTCACACCATAGCTCAGGCGGAGTTTCAACATGTCAAGCCAGGTGAGCGACTTCATAAACGATTCGTTCTGCGCATTCCAGCTGGCACCTACTGACCAGAGCGGACGGCTGCGGAACTTAGGGTCGGCTCCGAAGAGGTCGGCCTTATCCACACGATAACTTCCACTAACTGAATATCTGCCATCATAGGTATAGTTGGCGGTGGCATAATACGATTTGTAGCGGTGCTTGGAGTGCGTACTGCCTGCCACATCACTGGAGATGAACATATAGGCAGGAGAATAAATCGAGCCAAGATCAGAAGCCTTCAAAGTAAGCAAATCGGCGAAGTTCGTCAGTCCAGTATTGTTGGTAAGCGTCTGCTCATCATATCCGTAAAGGCAGCTGCGCACGCTTCTGCCGTAGGTCTGGCGATATTCATAACCCAGAATGGCGTTTACGGCGTGCTTTTCGGCAAACACCTTATCATAAGTGGCCTGCGAACGGAAGGTGAGATAATTGCCCTCGCTCGACTTCGTATCCAGCGTTCCTCCTTCCGGCATGTAGTGTTTACCGCCACTGGTAAAGAGGTTGTAGATGTGGCGTGAGGAATAGCTTTCACCATCAATGAGCGATTCGCTCCTGCCGCTCACATCCTCATACTGGAACATACCGCTCAACTTGAGTCCCTCCAGGGGTTTCAGATTGAGATGAACATAGGAGCGGGTGTAGGTTTCGCGGCTCTTTCTGAAATTGAGGTTGGCCTCATCTATTACATTGTAACCCTCATCCTTCAGACCCAAAGAGGGATCCTTGAGCGTAGGTTCACCCAGATAGACGGCTGCCTGGAGCGTGGCTGGAGTGCCATCGGCATTATACATGCTCTGATAGTCGTAGAATGAGGTCACTTTGCTATAGTCGTAAATGCCGTAAGCATGGCTCTTGGTGCGATTGTTGTTCAGCGTAACTCCGAAGTCCATATCCACCCACTTGGCTGGTTCTAGCTTGCCCACATACTGCAGGGAGAGGGTGTTGTCATACTGGTTCTTCATACTGGTATTATCACCCTTCCAATCCACAATCACGCTTGAATTCAGATACTTGCCCTTGGTGCGGATGGCGAGGTTGTACTGCTGCTGCAAACGGTTGTGGAGCATCAGGTCTTCCCATTCGTCACGATAACTGTTGCGGCTCCAGTCGGCAATGGTCTTGTTGTAGTCTGCATCGCTCACCTCGCCCAGATTGTGCTGAATCATCAGTCGCAGGGCCGGCGCCATCAGCTGACCACGCGTTCTGTAACTCTTCAGAAGCTGGCTGTAGGCATCTTCGTGCTGACACACCCAGTCGAAGTTGTACTGCTGCAATTCCAGCTGCTCGGCAGCATTACACCATTCGTTGGCATTATAGTCGGTGCGGTTGGTAGAAGTGATGTCGGCATTGAAGTCGATGGAAAGTTTCTCCTTCTGCGCCTTCTTGGTGGTGATGACGATGACTCCATTGGAAGCTCTGGCTCCATAGACTGCCGCTGCTGCCGCATCCTTGAGCACCGTGATCTGATCCACCTCATACTTGTTGACATCTGCCAGCGTGCCGCTGATAGGCAATCCATCTACCACGATGAGCGGACTGCTGCTTGCCTTGAGCGAGCTGACGCCTCGAATGGTCAGGTCGCCGTCATAATTGACGAGTCCGGCAACCTTTCCCTCCAGACTCTGCTGCAGTCCCGCCATATAGCGGCTGTTGATGTTGGTGGAAGTAACTGTCTGGAAGGAACCTGTAGCATTCTCCTTCTTTAGGGTCTGGTAACCAGTAACTACCACGTCGCTGAGCTGTTTGGCATCATCCTCCATGATGATGGTAACGTGCTTGTATGAAGCCTTGCGCTTGAAAGGTTTCATGCCGATATAGGCATACTCGAGCATGGCATCCTGAGGAACATCAGGCAGCTCGTATTCGCCATTCTCATTGGTTACTGTACCGGTTTTAGAACCCGCAACCTTAATAGAAACGCCCATCAGCGGATTTCCGTCGCTATCCAGAATCTGTCCGTTCACCTTTGGCTTCTCATCGTCCTTCTGTGTACTCTTTCGAACCACATTGATGCGTGAACCCTCCACCTTTATGGTGAAAGGAGTGGAAGCCAGCAACATTTCTATCGCCTTGGGAGCAGGCAAATCCTTGAAATCTGCCGAAACCTGATAGTCTTTCAACAGGTCGTAATTGTAACTCACTCTGTAATAGCCCGACATTTTCTCGACCTGATACAAAGTAGATGGCAATGAAGCCTGGCTGCATTGCAAGCTGATCTTGTTGCCTTGTGCCATCATCTGGAGAGCAAAAAGCGACAGAAACAGACAAGAATAGCCTCTCTTTCTCAGTTTCTTTTCCATAACTTACATGTTTTATGTACCAATCTTACTATATATGAATTATCATTTTAAAAAAAGACGAGAAAAAAGTGAAAAGGGGACACAAAAAGAAAGAAAAAATGCAGAAAAAGCAACTTTTGGCATACTTTTTCTGCATTTTCATATATTACGGGGATAAAAAAGACTTATTTTATAGTTATCTCCTGATTCAATAATTCTATATCTACTCCCTCGATTTCGTTGAGCCGCTCTACGATTTCATCAACAGGAGTATTCCGCTCTTCTACGAAATGAATCTGGGTGTTCAAGCATGTCTTGTTCTCGAAAACCACTTTTACGCCATACCATCTGCCAATCTCCTTCATCGCTTCGAGGAGGGAAATATGATGGAAATAGAACTTCCCGTTCTTCCATTGTATCAGCGGATAAGTATCTACGGAAGAAATCTGCATCTTTCCAGCTTCAAGAGTCAGCATCTGGTTGGGTTTCATCACGACAGACTGAGCCTCTTCACCTTTTTTCTGCACAGCTACCTTTCCGGAAACGAGAATCAGCTGAGTTGATTTGCCCGGATAGGCTTTTACATCGAAGGCGGTTCCCAGGTCTGTGGCTACGAGCGAAGCAGCTTCTACCACAAACGGACAGCTGGCATTGTGCTTCACCTCGAAATAAGCCTCGCCCTTCAGTTGAACCCTGCGCTGGCTGCCCGAAAACTGCTTAGGATAAAGCAGGGCGCTCTCAGCATTGAGCCATACCGTGGTTCCATCGTTCAGCACAAGTTGCCGGCTCTTTCCCCTACCGGTTTCTGCCCGCAGCATCTCCAGGGCAGTATCACTGTTGGAAGTCGGGGGTACTGCCCTCTTTTCCACCTTATTATATATAGCAACGGCAGATGCTGCTTTCTTCCCGGCAGATGCTGCCGATTTCTCTGTTAGTTTCTCTCCGGCTGAAACGTTTTCTGAAGTAGGATGAATATCCACATTTTTTACAACCAGAAAAGCGATAAGCATGATAGCTGCCAAAGAAATGACCGTCTTACGAACTGTTGACATAGAGATACGAATCCTCAGAGAAGGCTCTGCATCGGAAGATACTGGGACTGAAACCTCTTCAAAACCATCAGATTCTTTCAAATCAGCCGGTTCTTTCAAGTTCTCATGTTCGTCCAGGTTGAGCATACTACTCAAATCCTTCCAAGCCTGCTCTGCATCCGGAGCCTCAACATCCATTCGGTTCAGGGCACTGCGAATCTCGCCCTGCTCCTGAACAGAAGGCATACGCTCCTGACTTTCGTTGCCCGATATGTTACTATCTTTGTTCATTGCTTGATTAATCTATATAAATAAGACGGTATATGTATAAAAAAGGGGACACGGTTATTCGTTTTTTTTCAGTCGGAATCTAAATTCCTTCAAGGCTCGCTGCAACTGTTTCTTGATTCCTTCTGCAGAAATACCAACGATTTCAGCTGCTTCCTTATAGGTCTTCCGCTGCCGGTAACAGAGATCAATTATCAGCCGCGTTCTCTCGGGCATCGTCTGTAATACTCTTTCTATCTGCTCTATCCGCTCCTCACGATACTGCCATGATTCATCAGCAGTAACAAGGAGTTTGATATCTTCTATCGGTATCAGTTTGACTGTAGCTTTCTGCCGATACCAGCCGAGCGACCGGTTGCGCACACTGACATACAGATAACCTCTTAATTTTTCGAATGTTATGTCGCGATGAGTTTTCCAAAGAGACACAAAAACCTCACTTACCATATCCTGAGCCACCTGCCTGTCGCCCACAATATCATAAGCTAAATAAAACAATTGGGAATGCATCTCCTTAAACACATGCTCAAATTGCGCTGACGTTATATACTCTTTCTCTGCCATTCGGCTGCAAAAGTACAAAAAAATATTGGTTCTAAAGAATTTCCAGCCTTTCTTATCGTGAATTTATACCTATTATTTTGTTTTCTCATAAAAAAGCCGTAACTTTGCATGCTCTTAAGCAGAATAAAGGAAACAGATTAGTAATTAAAAGCAAATATGAATAATCATACGACATCAATAACGACAAACAGGAAACATCACTACCGGGAACTGCTGGCTATCGGCATTCCTATCATCATAGGACAGCTGGGTACCATCATCCTGGGATTTGCTGATACGCTGATGATAGGACATCACAGTACACCGGAGCTGGCGGCTGCCGGACTGGTGAACAATATCTTCGGTCTCGTTTTCGTATCCTATATGGGATTCACCTACGGACTCACTCCTATCATCGGACGGCTCTACGGCGAGGAACGGACCGACTGCATCGGACAGAAAGTGCGCAATGCCTTCTGTGCCAACATGCTGACGGGCTTCATCTTCACCCTCGCCCTCGTTGTGCTCTACCTGAATCTGGGGCGCATCGGACAGCCTGAAGAGCTGCTCTCGCTCATCCGTCCTTACTTTCTGGTAAACCTCGCCTCGGTGCTCTTCATGGGCATCTTCTTCACGATGAAGCAATTTCTTGACGGACTCGGACAGACCAAGGTGGCGATGTGGGCGATGATTGGCGGCAACGTAATCAATATCCTGGGCAACTGGGTACTGATTTACGGTGTGGCGGGATTTCCGGAACTGGGTTTGCTGGGAGCCGGTATTTCGACGCTGGTGAGCCGCATTCTGATGGCGCTGGCGATGGTGGGCATGCTGATGACGGGCAAGAATTTCGGGGAATACAGACGCGATATTCTGCACAGTTCTCTGACCAAGGCTGACTTCAGGGAGATGAACCGGTTGGGCTGGCCTGTGGCACTGCAGCTGGGCATGGAATCGGCTGCCTTCACGCTGAGTTGTGTGATGGTGGGCTGGCTGGGAACCATTCCGCTGGCGGCTCATCAGGTGATGATTACCCTCTCGCAGCTCTTCTATCTCGTGCTTTCGGGCATGGCGGCTGCGCTGGCTATCCGCGTGAGCCATTTTATGGGTCAGAAGGACTACGGAGCTGTTCGCCGCAATGCCTACGACGGGTTCCGGCTGAACCTGCTGTTCTCGCTGTGCATGGGTTTGCCGGTGTTCCTGCTTCGCCATCAGATAGGTGGCTGGTTTAATGATAATGTGGAGGTGCAGGCGTATGTGGCTACGCTGATTATCCTGATGATGGTATATCAGTTTGGCGACGGACTGCAGTATACCTTTGCCAATGCGCTGCGTGGCATCGCCTGTGTGAAGCCGATGGTGCTCTATGCCTTCATCGCCTATTTCGTCATCTCCTTGCCCCTGGGCTACACCCTAGGTTTCCCTTGCGGCTTGGGCATTCTGGGCATCTGGTTAGCCTTCCCGTTCGGTCTGACCATAGCGGGAGAAATGTATCGCAGAAGATTTGAGAAGGAATTGAAAAAGATTGAGGAATAAAATCTGGCACGGATTTATAGACTGAAGGAAAAGAATTAGGCACGGATTACACGGATTACACGGATTGATAGAGACATGCTCAAAACGAGTTATTATCTCGAAAAAAAAATCCGTGTAATCCGTGAAATCCGTGCCTAAAAAAAATCTGACGGGATTTACTCAGCAACCTGCTCAGCACGATCATCTACGTTCTCACCCTCTGTAGGAGCGAGAGTAGCCTTGAAATCGGTGATACCGTACTTAGCAAGAATGTTGTACCACTGGAGGAGCTTCTTGATATCGCTGTCGTGAACACGGTCGCGATCGTAGTTAGGAAGAACCTCAGCAAAATAAGCGTGGAGCTCAGCAACAGGCGCCTTCTTGTAGTTGAAAGTGCTAGGCTTGCCCTCTTCCTTCTTGCTTACGCTGTCGAGCACTTGCCAGAGTGGCATCTCATCATCGTCTGTATACATAGCGATGTCACCAAGGCTTGTTACGCGGTCGGTAGCGAAAGCTGGGATACGCTTGTGAGTCTCATCGAGTGTTTCTACGATGAGGTTTCTGTTACCTCTTGATACCAATTTATAAAGGCCTGGTTTGCCTGCAATTGAAAGGATTGTTTCCATTGTCTTTTCTGTTATTCTTTATTATTAATGATATCCAATAATTTCCTTACCTGTGCATCGATATCCTGCTCGCCATCGTTCACGATTTCGAAATCGGAGCGGGCTGCAAGCTCTTCCTGCGGCATGACGGCATCTATCCACTGCTGCGCCTTCTCTGCCGGGATATGATCGCGCTGCATGATGCGCTGGATGCGGACCGGTATGGGAGCCGTTACGCAGACCACGAAATCGAGGTGGATACGGCGGTAGAAACCGCTATCGAAGAGGATGGCACTCTCCATCCACTCATAGCTGCTCTTCTCGAAATCGCGCGCCACAGCCGGATGAACCACATCGTTGACAGCCTGCTTGTTAGCCTCGCCAGCCAGCAGAAACTGAGCCAGCACGGGCTTCTGCAAAACGCCCTCTGCACTGTAAACCTGCTCGCCCACCAGCTTTTTCAAACCAGCCTGCAAGCGGGCATCGGTACGCATGAGCCGCTTAGCCTCAGCATCGCAGTCGTAAACCCGGATGCCCTGTTTCTCCAATATCCGGCACACATAGCTCTTTCCGCTACCTATACCGCCCGTTATCGCAATCTTCATCACGATGAATTATAAATTGTAAATTATAAATAACAGAACTTTCGCAAGTTTTACCCCACACGCCCTGAAAGGGCAGAAGCTCCTAGCCCAGGGTAACACCCTGGGTAATTACGGACGCAAACCTGTCGCCCTGTAAGGGCAAAAGCTTTAAAACTCCAGGCAAAACATAAGGCTTTTGCCCTTACAGGGCGTCTTGCTGATTGCCATCATACCCAGGGCGATGCCCTGGGCTAGGAGCTTTTGGGCCTTCAGCCCGTACTTGAACCACATGCGAAAGTTCAGTTAATTATCATTGCTGTTCCAGCAGATAATCTACCGTTTCCAGTTCGAGATGCGCCTTGCTCACCGAGCGCGGCACGCTGCGCAACTGGAGTTTGCACTTGTCAGAAGGGTTGTTAGCCAGATCGTTATAATCTACTACCACCTTAAACTGGCTCGGCTTGATGGTTCTGAAGAGGCTGGCTCCGATGGTGAATCTTACCGCCACTTTAGATGGGAAGGTACGGAGCACCATGTTATCAGGCATGTTGATGGCCGTAACAGGCACCTCGACCGACTCTTCGGTAAGCACATCAGGATATACCGCCAGACGCACCATCTGAGGCACAATCTTCATGCCACGTATCTTCTTGATAGGTACGCTGCGATGAATGGTATCCTGCAGGTTGCGCATGTTGAACGGCTCGATTTCTACCGATTCCAACTGGTCGAGCTGCTTCTTGTTGGCATAAACCGTAACCGTAGAAGGCAGGAATTCGGTATGTGCCAGATAATAGCTCTTGCTGGTTGTAATCTTACCTCTGAACACCACAGGCACTCGCTTGGAAGAGCCGTAGGTGAAGAAGAAATCGTATTTTGCCGGCTTGATGGAGATCAGTTTGGTAGAGCCATAGAGCTGGGATGCCACCTGTTTCTGCACATCAGCCATCGGAATCTGTCCCGTTCCCGTTTCCTCGTCGGCATAATTGGCAAACCGGAATGTGAGCGGAAGAATCTTGCCTCCGTAAGCATAGGTAACGAGTGTGAATCCCTTATCGCGCACCGTAATATGCACGGTATCAGGGAGTTCGCCGGTTATCACCGCATTGCGGGGCACGCCCGTTAGCTGCACAGGAATATTGAATTCTCTCTCGGTAGTCTCATTGAGCGTCATCATCAGCCAGAAGATGCCGCTGAGAGCGAGAAAGAACAAAAAAATCAGAAACTCCTTATTCAGACCACTGAACAGGAAGTTTCTGACAGCTTTTAATATGCTCTTGATACTATGCATTAGGTGTCTGACTAGCTGCATCAGCAAACACGTAGCCCTTAGCTACAGTGATTACCACGCCACGAGCTATCTCAACATCAACGGTATTAGCCTCGAGGTCAACACGCTTAACAGTGCCATAAACACCGCCGCCTGTAACCACCTTTGTACCCTCTGCCAAAGCATTCTGGAACTTGCGGATTTCCTTCTGCTTCTTCTGCTGAGGACGGATCATAAAGAACCACATGATAGCGAAGATAGCTACCATCATGATGAGAAAACTCATGCTGCTACCACCGGCAGCTGCTTGCAATACTAAATTTGTCATGTCGTTAAAGTATTATCTATTATTATTTTATGTTCTATATATAAATAAGGTGTGGCCAGCAAGAAAGGCCCCCGTTATTTACTCACCCTTGCCCGGAGCGCGGTGAATGCGCGGACGACGGCCGGCTGGGTGCTGGTTGTCTGGGCGCTGTTTGCCGGCATGTTCGCCGTGCTGTGCATGCTGATGCTGCTTACGCTCAGGCATCTCCTTCTGGATGAGGTTGCGGCTGATGAGCTCGCGGCAGATGCTGTCGAGCATACCGTTAACATAACCGCCGCTGCGAGGAGTGCTGTATGCCTTGGCAAGTTCTACATACTCGTTGATAGTGACGGTAGCCGGGATGCCAGGGAAGTTCATCACCTCGGCGATGGCAATCTGCATGATAATCACATCCATATAGGCAAGACGTGAGAAATCCCAGTTGCGCAAAGCCTCGCTCATATAGCGCTGGTAGGTATCGCAGTTGAGGATGGTAGCACGGAAGAGCTTGCGTGCAAACTCTCTGTCTTCAGCATCCTTATATTCCGGCAGCAATTCCTGCTTGGCCTTAGCTTCCGGGTCGAAACGCTTGATAGTCTTCAATACGAAAGTATCTATGATATCCTTGTCATCGTTCCAGTAGAGGCTCTTCTCCTCGAGGAATGCATCAAGATCTTCATTATTCTGAATAAACTGCTTGTAGATGCGGCGCCATACCTCACGGTCGCGGCTGTACTCGTCGAGATCGGCGAGTTCCTCATCAATAGCACCACTTACATAATCAGCATAGAGATCACTTGACGTAATAGCTGTATACACTTTGCGTACCATTTCAATATCCTCATCCCAGTTGGAATGCTTAACATCTATCCATTCGAGCAGCATCTTGTTCTCTTCGAGCTGCAGAGCGAACTTATTGAATGCGAAACGTGGTGAAGGTTCCTGCTCACCCTCTCTCTTGGCACGAGCCACATCTACATCGTAGCGCTTGCGTGCCTCCTGAGTGATGGCAACGATGAGCTGCAACATGTAGTTGTACAAATCGTATGACTTGGAGAGACTAAACATCAGCTCCTTCTCAGCGTTATCCATGTTATGATCGCTGTTTTGATAGTATGCGTAGGTTAACTGCACAATCTTACGTCTTATCAAATCCCTATTAATCATTCTCTAATGTTTTTAAAAGATTCATTTATTAAATTATCTAATACGCTTGCAAAAATACACATTAAATAGGTAATAGACAAGAAAACGGGCAAAAATTTCAGTTTATTTAAGCAAAAAATTGTATTTTCAATATTTTTTCTGCATATAAAACCTGTTTTTCGGCAAAAAGTTTGCTCATTCCAAATAATTTTAGTAATTTTGCACCCGCTTTAAGCAAAGCTAATCCGTGTGATGGCGAGTTAAGGCACATTTTTTATTAATAACTTAATTTAGAGTAACACAAAATGAAAGAGATTAATGTAACAGGTCAGAAGCGTACAGACCTTGGCAAGAAAGCTTCTAAGACATTGCGTAAGGAAGGTTTGATTCCATGTAACCTTTATGGTGAGAAGAAGGGCGAGAACGGTGCTCCTGAGGCTTTGTCATTCGCAGTTCCATTCGCTGAGTTGCGTAAAATCATCTACACTCCTCATGTATACGTTATCAACCTCATCATCGACGGTGAGAGCCACACAGCTATCATGAAGGAGATCCAGTTCCACCCAACAACAGACGCTCCTCTGCACGTTGACTTCTACGAGGTTAACGACCAGAAGCCTATCACTATCGGTATTCCTGTTAAGTTGACAGGTCTTGCACAGGGTGTACGTGATGGTGGTCGTATGAACCTCTCTATCCGTAAGATCAACGTTACAGCTCCTTACCAGGTTATTCCTGAGCACCTCGATATCGACGTTACTGAGTTGAAGATCGGTAAGAGCATCAAGGTAGGTGACCTCTCATTCGAGGGTCTCGAGTTGGCTACAAGCAAGGCTGTTGTAGTTTGCTCTATCAAGATGACACGTAACGCTCAGCTCGCAGCTCAGGCTGCTGATGATGCAGAGGCTTAATCACTGAGTCATCTAGAGATTTTACGAACCTGAGTAAAGCATTATCAAACATTGGATAAATATTTGATTTGTGGGCTTGGTAACCCTGGCGATGAATATGCCGGCACCAGGCACAACACAGGATTTATGGTATTGGACGCTTTTGCTAAAGCGTCCAATATTCATTTTGAGGATAAGCGATATGGCTTCGTAGCCGAGACTACGCTCAAGGGAAGAAAGATTTTCCTGCTCAAACCTACCACATTCATGAACCTCAGCGGTAATGCGGTAAGATATTGGCTGAATCAGGAAAAGATTGACCAGAGCCGACTGCTCGTTATCAGCGATGAGCTAGCCCTGCCTCTGGGTGCTTTCCGACTGAAGGCGAACGGCAGCAACGGCGGCCATAACGGATTGGGACATATCCAGCAGCTTATCGGTCAGAACTATGCCCGCCTGCGCATGGGCATCGGCAACGATTATCCACGTGGCGGCCAGATAGACTGGGTGCTGGGCAAATATACTGAGGAAGACATGAAGCAGCTGCAGCCGGCCATCGACCTGGGTGTAGAGATTATCAAGAGCTTCGTATTGGCTGGTATCGACATCACCATGAACCAATATAATAAGCTAGGAAAGAAATAATCATGAAGGAATCAGCAAGAATAGACAAGTGGCTCTGGGCTGCCCGCATTTACAAGACCCGCAGCATAGCTGCCGATGCCTGTAAGAATGGCCGCGTCATGGTAGGAGGCGTAACGAGAAAGCCTTCCTTCATCATCAAGCGTGGCGATGTGGTGAGCGTAAAGAAAGCCCCTATCACCTACTCTTTCGAGGTTCTCGACTGTATAGAGCAGCGCGTAGGTGCCAAGATGCTGTATGGTATCTATAAAAACGTAACCGACCCTAAGCAATACGAGCTCCTGGAGATGAGCCGCATCAGCGGATTCGTAGATAGAGCCCGAGGCACTGGTCGCCCTACAAAGAAAGAACGCCGTGCCCTGGACGCCTTCGTAGATCCAGCCATGTTTGGATTTGACGAAGAAGACTGGGACGAAGATGAAGAATAAACAAGAACTCCCCCTACACTCTTTGTGATGTGTAGGGGGAGTTTTCGTTACTCCCACTGAGCACTTTTCTTCTGCTGATTCTTTTCATAAATCATCAATCCTACAGCAAAAAGACATATCAAAACCAGTGCTCCACAAATAATCGCAAAATTAATCTCTTGTGTAGTCATAATTATCTTCCTTTCTTTTTCTTATTATTTTTATCATCAGGACTATTATGATGAACAAACCAAAGCCCTAAACCTAACATCACTAACATAAGTATAATTGCTATAGCAATCATTCCCGGAGTATTCATATCTCCAAAAAAACTTGCTAGCAAGAGCGCTGTCAGCATGTACTTGGCAACGTCCATTAACCATTTTCCAAATTCCAGTCCCATAAGCATTTCTATTTAGCTCTGCAAATATACAACATTTTAAGATACGATGCAAGAAAATTGGGATAATTATTGCTAAAAATATACGAAATGGAAACTTATATGAGATTTTTGGCTGCTTGTTTTAAAATAATGCTTAAAATATTTGGAGCGAATAGAGAAAAAACATACCTTTGCATCTAGCAAAAATGATGGAATCAGCATACACACTGATAACTAATCATACTCTATATGAGCATTATATACTATCAATTTAAAATATTAGAGATTATGAAAAAATTATTCGTTATGGCAGCTATGGTGCTGTCTTCAGTAGGTGCTTTCGCACAGTACAATGCAGGTGACATCACCATTCAGCCTAAAGTAGGTTTGAGCATTGCAGATTACACAGACGTAGATGACTCTAAGACACGTGCCGGTGTTGTTGCTGGTGCAGAATTGGAGTATCACGTTTCTCCTATGTTCGGTCTTAGCGCAGGTTTGCTCTACTCTATGCAGGGCTGCAAATATGATGAAGACAAGGCAACTGTAACCCTCAAGAATGATTACATCAACATTCCTGTTCTTGCTAACGTATACGTAGCTCCAGGTTTGGCTCTCAAGGCTGGTCTTCAGCCAGGTTTCAAAGTAAGCAGCAAAGCTAAAGCAAAGGTTGGCGGTACTTCAGTTTCTACTGATATCGATGACGATACATTCAAGTCATTCGACCTCTCAGTTCCTGTAGGTATCTCTTACGAGTACATGAACATTTGTCTGGATGCTCGCTACAACATCGGTGTAACAAAGGTTATGGACGGCACTGATAGCAAGAACTCTGTATTCCAGGTTACATTGGGTTACAAGTTCGCTCTCTAATCGAGAACTCTTGACAAGACAAAATAACAATCCCCGCTCCTCATTACGAAGAGCGGGGATTTCTTTTTTTCTCGTCATATCTGTCTGAATAAGCCTCACGTAAACATGGAGTGAGGCTTACTATCGTTTAAAATGAAGCTTACTTCATTTTCTTTTCTAGAACATTCTGCCGCCTGGACGACCACCGCCAAAACCGCCATTGAATGGACGGCCATGGAAGTTTGGACGACCACCAGGACCACCAGGACCTTCAGGTCCACCCCTATGGGCATCCTTGCCTCCGAAGAGATTCAGGCGGTAAATCACATGAAGCATCGCATAGCTGTTGATGGCATTATACTCCGTATCCGTGCGGGATGTAGCAGAAATGGCACGAGAGAAGGTGCTCTGCTGGCGGAGAATATCGTAGAACTGCAGCATGATGGTAAGAGGCTTGCCCTTCAGGAAACCCTGAGAGAGCTGCGCATTCCATACAAACTCATCCGTATTCATGCTGCTGTCGCTATAACCGCGGCGGCTGCTGATAGAGAGGCTTGAGTTCAGACTGGTGCCCCAAGGCGCTGTAAGCGTCATGCTAGGACCATAAGAGAACTGCCAGGTATTGAGGTTGCTGTTTGGCTGCAACTTGTTCTTGGCATGGTTATAATTCAATGTTCCATCGAGCGAAAGCTCCAGCCAGTTGTTACGATAGCTGAAAGAGAGGCGCTCTCTCCAAGTAGTACTGCGGGTGGTATTCTTCTGTGAATCAGACTGCTTGTCGAGACTCAGATAACTCACATAGTTGTTGTAACCCAAGTAGGTGTCGGTATTCAAGTTCCATACACCAGCACTATCGATAGAGCAGTTGAACATAAAGGCTCCCATCACATTCCAGTTGCCATTGATATTCTCAGGTCGGGTGATTCTACCACCAGTCTTCTCATCGTAGGTCACCTTGTTGCTGATGCTATTGTTGGTGGTTGAGAAGTTGATGAAAGTCATGACACCCTTGTTGTGGTTCTGCACGAAATTGTTGTAGAACAATCGGAAGTTCTGGGTGAACGATGGCTTCAAGCCAGGGTTACCCTTCGAGATGTTCAGCGGGTCGCTGTTATCCGTGATATCAAGCAACTGAGAGATGCTTGGCTGCGCTGTGGTACCACGGTAGTTCACGCGCAGGTTGCTCATCTTTGAGAAGCGATAACGGAAATCGAGGGTTGGACTGAAATTGGTAACCGTGCGGACGGTATCCTTATGATTGCCCATATAATCGTAGATGAAGTTGGAGCGCTGTGGCTGAATCATTACACCGAAGTTGAGATTATATTTGCTTCGGATGAATCGCATCATTACCTGAATATCATGAGTATAGTTCTTATACTCAGAATACTTACTCAAATCCTTATCCTTGTAATTATCAAGCTGACCGGCAAACGGATTCAGGTAACTGTCCCAACCACGGTACTCCTGATCACCACTCATAGCATACTTGCTGAAATCGTAGGTGCTGCGGTCGCTCTTGGAGTAGCTGTAAGTAAACTTATAGCTGAACTGCAGGAAGGTAGCCTTCCAGAGTGGCTCACTATAGGTCAACTGGCCCGCATAACTGTAATTCTTCGAAGGAGTCAGGCTATAGCGGTTGGTCTGATAAGTAGAATCCTTACCCTCCGCTGTCTGTACGAGATAGAGCTTGGCATTGTTGAGCGAGATGCTCTTGCTGTCATTATCCGTATATTTGGCATCCACACGGAAGGTGATGTTACGTCCCTTGTTGCCCAACTTGCGGTTCACCTGCAGCATACCCCTGATATTGTTATTATCAGAATAGGTGATTCCGTTAGTCAACTGACTGTTCACCATAGCCTCAGCCTTGTCCAACTCCTCAATACCTTCCTCAGAAAGAGGGTCTTTGGAGGTAATGGTATAAGGATCCTTGTTGTAAGAAGCCGACTGGCTGCCACTCAATCCATCGCTGGTACTCCAGGAGATGGAAGGACGGAAGAGGATATTGGTCATGGAATCAGGCATCCATTCCAAGCGGATGTTGCCATTCCAGCTGTTGCTGCGGGAGAAATTCTGAGTCAGGCTGTTGCTGAACGAAGAGCTGCTACCCATGAAGTTCTCGCTGGAACGACGGCTCCAAATATCGCCATCGCTGTGATTCCAGCGAAGTGAAGTATTGAACTTGAATTTATCTTTCAGTTCATAATTATAGTTAGCACCTATCATCTTGCTGGCATTCAAACCGTTAGCACCTCCGAAACCTCTACCGGGGCCACCGCCTCCGAAACCACGGTCGCTGGTGTTATTGGCATTGGCAAAGAGCATGAAGCGGTTGTTATCATTGAAATAACCTCCCATGCCACGCATATTGTAGCGGCTCTTGTTGCCCACACCCAGGTCGATATTGGAAATCAGACCCTTGTTCATACCCTTCTTGATACCGAAGTCGAGCACGGTCTGCTCCTCGCCATCATCAATACCGGTCACCTTAGAGAGATCACTCTTCTCATCGTATGCCTTGATTTTCTCGATGATGCTGGTAGGCAGGTTCTTCAGGGCAGTCTTGGTATCACCCGTCATAAACTCCTTACCGTCTACCAGAATCTTCTTTACTTCCTTACCATTAATCTTGATGGTACCGTCATCGCTCACCTCTGCACCCGGCAGACGCTTTACGAGTTCCTCTACTACAGAGCCTTCCGGTGTGCGATAGGCTGAAGAATTGTACACGAAAGTATCCTCCTTCAGGGTTACCTTCTGAGCCATGGCTGTTACCACTGCGCCTTTCAGCATGATAGCCTCAGCACCCAGCACAATCTTACCCATAGCCAGATCCTTGTTATCAGAAATTTGGATACGCTTCACAGTAGACTTGTATCCTACGCTCGAAATCTTGAGCAGATACTTGCCATTAGCCGGAGCGGTGACATGAAAGAGTCCGTTCTCATTACTGATGGCACCAGCCACATACGTGCTGTCGCTCTTAAGCAATTGAATAGTTACCTGCTCAATGGCCTCCTTGGTATCGCGGTCGGTAATCTGACCGGATATCAGTCGCTGTTGAGCAAAGGATGCTATTGCCATCAACAGCAGCAGCATCGTCAGAATCGATTTTTTCATTCTTATTTTTAATTTGTTATTATTTCCAACTATGAGTGTTTTCACACATAATCGCTATGATATTCTATTATCATTTTTTGTTACTCGATTGTTTTGACGCGTTAAATACACCAAGGTTTAATTCATTATGAGATAAAAAACGCAAATTTAGCAACTTTTTTTTTGTATTGTCTCCATTTTAGTGTATCTTTGCACAAAAATTAATACGTTAGAATGTTATGGAACAAAGAGTAATCATATCAACCCAACTGGAAAGCGAACTGGTAAGTGCACTTTCTGAGTGTGAGCACGACAAGCTTTTTGTGCTTACAGATACTACGACATTGGAACTATGCATACCTGTATTGCAGAATTTTTACTGCATGAAGGAAGCCCATATCATCACTATTCCGGCTACCGATAGCCATAAAGACATCGAAAGTCTGATGATGGTATGGAAAGGACTGCAGGAGGGAGGAGCTTCACGCCACTCCTGTATGATTAATCTGGGCGGCGGTATGGTAACCGACTTGGGTGGCTTTGCTGCCAGCACTTTTAAGAGAGGTATCAACTTTATCAATATCCCTACTACCCTGCTGGCTATGGTAGATGCATCGGTAGGTGGAAAGACAGGCATCAACTTCGGCGGACTGAAGAACGAAGTAGGTGTGTTCAACGATTCTAAGTTCGTTATTCTCGATACAGAATTCTTAAAGACGCTCGATGCAGAAAACATCTGTTCGGGCTATGCAGAAATGCTGAAACACGGTCTGATTTCTACAGAAACAATGTGGGAAGAACTGGTCAGCTTTGACCTCGACAAGCCTGATTTGAAGCAGTTGCAGCGCATGGTAGGCGACAGCGTGAAGGTAAAGGAGCGCATTGTAGAGCAGGATCCTCACGAGCAGGGCATCCGCAAGGCACTGAACCTGGGCCATACTTTCGGTCATGCATTCGAGAGTTGGGCATTGAAGCGCAAGCCTATCCTGCATGGTTACGCTGTGGCATTCGGTCTGATTCCAGAACTCTATCTGAGTGTTGCCAAAACCGGATTCCCTACTGAGAAGATGCGCCAGACCGTAAACTTCATCAAGGAATTCTATGGTACACTGGATATTACCTGCGATGACTATGATGAGCTCATCGAGCTGATGCACCATGACAAGAAGAACCAGAATGGCATCATCAACTTCACGATGCTGGGTGGCATAGGCGATATCCGTATCAACCAGACAGCTACGACAGAAGAGATCAAGGAAGCACTTGACTTCTTCAGAGAAGGATAATTCAGCTAAGGAATCTTTCTTCAGAGAATCCCTTTAAAGAAAGATAGAGCGCTTCGGCTTTCCGGTTTCGGTAAGCGGGAGATGCTCTACATGAAGGAATTCCCTTGGAATCCAATATTTATGATCAGATAAGAGGCGGCGAACAGTCGCCTCTACTTTTTCTATCTCCTCATCTTCCGTCAGGAGGACTGCAATCTCTCCAAACTTCCCGTCTTTCTTCTTGGCTATCATGAAAGGTTTTTCAAGATAAGGCTTCAACAGAGCCTCAACCTCTTCTATCTGAATCTTGATGCCTCCGCTGCAAATCACATTGTCTTTTCTGCCTTTGATGCGAAAACGGAGTTTTTCCACCTTATTATATATATAGGATTCTATTTCCACTATATCGTTCGTTACCAGGGGCTCAGCACAGACCTGCGGAGCATCTATTACCAGACATCCTTCATCGGTCTGACTGATTCTGACACTATCGAAAGGCTGGTACCATTCGCTGGCCTCAGCACCGTTAATTCTTCTCAGGGCAATATGCGAGAGCGTTTCGGTCATTCCGTAGGTACTCCAGATGGCAACATCGCCGGGAAGAGCCTTCAGTTTCTGTTCGAGAGCCTCATCTATGGCTCCGCCACCGATAATAAGATGCCTGATGCGGCAGAGACGAGCCCGCTCTTCAGGAACCTGCAGGGTGTTATAAACCTGCATCGGGACCATCGCAGCGAAGGTAATCTCATCATTTACATCTTTCAAAGGATGCCCACTTGGGCAAACAGAAATAAGATGAAGATGGCGCTCTATACTCCGCACCACCACCATCTTACCTGCAATATAATCGAGCGACATGCAGAGCAGGGCGCTATCGCCAGGTTTCAATCCCAGGAAATCACAAGTGATACGGGCCGAGTTGAGCATTCGCTTCTTCTCTACCATCATTGGCTTGGGCTTGCCTGTAGAACCACTTGTATGAACAAGCACCCGGTCGCTACCGTTATTCCATTCTGAAAGGAATTCTTCTAAAGTCATTTTACTACAAACAATTTGTCACCACGAATCTCCAAAGGCATCGGTATATTATCAGTAAAGAGCTGTCCGGTGCCCAAGCCTTGCGGCATCTTGACATTAGGACCATATACTTTAGCTGCATAATGAGCAATAGCATTCAGACCGATATTACTCTCAAGAGCAGAAGTAATCCAACTGCCGATACCACGCTGGTTAGCCAGTTCTATCCACTCGTTGCATCCATAGATGCCACCATGAAGTGAAGGCTTCAAGATGATATATTGTGGACGAATGGTATCGAGCAAAGCCTCTTTCATGCTTCTCACATTCACACCAATCAACTCCTCGTCCAGAGCGATAGGAAGCGGTGTTTCGCGACAGAGCTGAGCCATCTTAGGCCACTGATGCTGCTTGATAGGCTGCTCAATCGAATGAATGTCATATTTAGCCAAAGCCTCCAGCTGACTCATTGCATTCTCCGGCAAAAAGCCGCCATTGGCATCTACACGCAACTCAACCTGCTCCTTGGTATACACATCACGGATGCGCTTGATGAGATCGAGTTCCTTGAAGAATTCGATGGCACCGATCTTCAGTTTCACGCAATGGAAACCCGCCTGGAGCTTCTCCTCCAACCGTGCCAGCATCTCCTCATAGGTTCCCATCCACACCAATCCGTTAATTGTAATACCTTCTTCACCTCTTCCGAAAGGAGAATTGAAGAGATCTGTCAGGTTCTCCATTCCGGCTGGAACAGAAACTCCTTTCTGCTTCAACATTTCAGAAGAAGATGCTCCTTCAGCAGGAACAATCTCCAAAAACTTCTTCGCTGCATCGAAGAACGAAGCGAAGGCTGTTTCGAGACCGAAAGTAATGCTTGGGTAAGCACGAATCATATCGTATGGAATGCGTCCCATCTGCTCCACCATCTGACAAACCTGTCGCAGGGTCATCTCATATTCCGGTTTGGCATCGCAACTGAGATCAGGGAGCGTAGCACACTCTCCCACTCCCTCTACTCCCGGCAATTCATCCGATGTGAGAGTGAGATAATAACTGTGTCTCGTGGTATAAACCCCACGAGACGTGCCTGCCGGCTGCTTGAAGTGGAGCGTGCGCTCCGAGATTTCTATCTTATACATGATTTCTTAAAATTCTGAATGTTGGGGAATTATCTGAAGTTAAAGAAGTTATCACTCCCTACGGTCGTTCGGGAAGTTAAGAGACAATAGTTTTCAGGGGCAAGACGCAGGACATTTGTCCCTTAACTTCCCACTAACTTCCCTTAACTTCCCACAAACTTCCCATCAGCGAAACTTCACTTCTACTTTTTCTGTTTCAATTCATACAGATCCTTGCGGCGGTCGCGAAGATTTCTTACAGCACCGTAGGTATGAAGCTCATTCAAGAGATTCAGGTCAACATCTGATACGAGAATCATCTCGGTATTAGGTGTTGCCTCTGAACGCTTGCCATCGTTAGGGAAAGCAAAGTCGCAAGGGGTGAACACGGCGCTCTGGGCATACTGGATATCCATGTTATGAACACGAGGCAAGTTGCCCACACTACCCGCAATGGCTACATAGCACTCGTTCTCGATGGCACGCGCCTGTGCACAGACTCTTACTCGGGAGTAAGCATTCTGGGTATCGGTCATGAATGGAACGAAGAGAATCTGCATGCCATCCTCAGCCATTAATCTTGACAACTCAGGGAACTCCACATCATAGCAGATTACGATACCAATCTTACCGCAATCGGTATCGAAGGTCTGGATATGGCTACCACCACTCAATCCCCAGCACTTCTGCTCATCTGGTGTAACATGAATCTTCTCGTACATATCCACGCTACCATCTCTGCGGCAGAGGAAGCCCACATTATAGAGGGAATCGTCCTTGAGATAAGGCATACTACCCGTAATGATATTGATGTTGTAACTGATGGCCAACTCGCGGAAACGGTCACGGATTTCTTCGGTATACTGCGCCATCTTTCGGATGCTCTGCGCCTCACCCAAATCATTGAAACGAGCCATCAAAGGCGCATTGAAATACTCAGGGAAGAGGATAAAATCGCTCTTGTAATCGCTCACGGAATCAACGAAGAACTCAACCTGCTCAAAGAGGTCATCCACCGAAGCGTATGGGCGCATCTGCCACTGTACCAGGCCGATTCGCACGGTTGGCTTGCGGTCTACATAAGAATCCGTAGGTGGCTGATAATAGATGTTATCCCACTGCAAGAGGGTGGCGCAGTGTTCACTCTCCTCATCGCTAGGAAGATAGTTGCGGATTACGCGGCGCACGTGGAAATCATTGGAAAGCTGGAAGGTAAGAACCGGATCATAGATTTCACGGTTTCTTACATGCTCGATATACTCCTTAGGGCGCATCTTATCGGCATACTTGTGATAGTTTGGTATACGACCGCCAAACATGATAGCCTTCAAGTTGAGCTTCTCGCAGAGTTCCTTGCGATACTCATACATACGGCGAGCCAGGCGCAAACCACGATAATCAGGGTGGATAAATACCTCGATACCATAAAGAATGTTTCCATTAGGATCGTGGGTATTGAAGGTTTCATTACCCGTAACCTGAGCATAGGTATGATCGCCCTTCACCATATTATAGTTAACGATGATAGAGAGCGCACAGCCCACAATCTTATCATCAACGATAATAACCACCTGTCCCTCAGGGAAGATAGTAATGAGTTTCTTAATCTGTTCTTTTGTCCAGAATACATCTGAGTCTGCGTAAATACGCCTAAATGACTTGGCAAGCTGATCATAATCCTCCATACGGAGGTTGCGCATGCCTACCTTTTCGATTTTTCGAGTTGGTTCCATAACAACTGTATTTTTATTATTATCTAAATCCGGGTGCAAAGATACAGCAAATTATAGATACGACAAAGAGTTTTCGCAAATAATTGACATTTACGAAAACTCTTTTCATGTATTTCAAACAAAGAGCGCGTTTACGCTTAAAATCAGATGCTAATATTTGGCATTTTCCTGTGGAATCGCTTTATCATGATCATCCAGATAAAACAACTTCATAGGATGATACTTCTCACTTGCCACAGAATATTCATCCTGGCGATAACGGGTCAGGATGCCTCCTATCCCCAACATCGTATGAAAAGCCGAAAGACTCGTCTGTACCTGTTGGGTACGATGACCAGACAAAGTTTTCAGTATTCCCGGATATTGTTTTCCATAACCATCTGATGTCCAGATGATGAAAGGAACATGCAGCTCATAATCAGATGCCTTCGGGGCGGCGTGCAGAAAGAGGCGACGATCATCATCAAAGATATTCTCTCCATGGTCGCTGGTATAGAGCATCGCCGATGTAGGTTGGCTATATACCCCATCCGTCTTTGCCTGAGTCTTCTCCCATTTCTGCAGACGTTCTACGATACCATGCAGGATATAATCGGTATACCGGATGGTATTATCGTATGCATTCAGCAGGTCACGCCGGTTCTCCGGCTTCGCTTCGCTCTTACTGTCAGGTTTAAAGAAGGCGAAATTACGGGGATAGCGCTCCTGGTAATTAAAGTGAGAACCATAAGTATGAAGTACCACGAAGAGTTTCCGATAACGGTATTGCTTGGATGAAGAAGCATCTGCCGCAGGCAATATCCCATCCAACTTCTGCAACAAATCACTATCATAATGATTATCTTTTGCAGAAGCACCTTCCTTCAGGAAGTAATGTTCATCAGCCTGTTCGCCAAGGAAATCAATAAAAGAATGATTAGGCAGCTGATTGCTGATAAATACGGTATGAAATCCCGCCTCCCTGAAAGCAGCCAGGATACCTTTCTCATGAAAGAGACGTTCGAAATCCTCTGCTGATGCAGCCGACAGGAGCATAGGAACACTCTTATGCGTAGTATTACTCTGGGTTGTAGCATCGGGAAAAGCTATGATTCCAGGAGTCTTGGAAAGCAAAGGATTGGTATTGCGCGGATAGCCATAGAGACTGAAATTGTGGGCTCTCGCCGTCTCTCCCACCACCATCACATACACCTCGGGAGCCTCTGCATCGTGCTCGCTCCTGGCATCAAACCTGAAATTTCTGCTTGCCTCCCTGTAATTCTCTGAAGCCGCATAACGCTCGAAAGCAAGATAGAGATTATAGCAAACGTTAACAGGATAAAGCTGGTTGCGCAAGCGATAATCATCCACAGCCACATAGCAAGCCAGCAGACAGAATAAACCGACAGCAGCTATCTCCAAAGCCCAACGACGCACTCGATGCTGGAGTTGAACCACTATCATCCCTTTCTTGCTGACATTGACAATAGCCAGAACCAGCAAAGGAAGATAAACCACAAAAACACCCACCACAGCAGGCAACAGATTACCAAGCAGTTCCTTCACCTCGCCAGGATTGGTAGTTACAAGATTCAGAAACATATCTACCGCTATCACTCCCGTCCCGAAGAGATAAAGCAATACCAGTTGGAAGGCAGCGAAAAAAACAAAAAGAAAAGCCCACCAGATCATCTTACCCGGGCATCTGGTTAACGAAAAGAACCACATGTAGAGTGCCAAAGGCAGCAACACATTGGCACCACAAGCCCAAGGAGCCAGACATTCGGTATAGCACAGAGCTATATTAGGCAACAACAATGCTACCACAGCATACCCGTAAAGGAATGCACCCGATGACACCTTATTATATATATCCGTAAAACTGTTCATTCTACTTTTTCATTAACACTTTAAAGAGCATTATCAAACTCCATAAAGAGCATTATTACTAAAACGCTTCATTGATATTGAAGAGAAAACCAGACTGCCCCGACTTACCGAATCCATAATCCAGACGTACATTCACATTCTTCTTAAATTCCCAGCGATAACCTACACCGGCATTCGGCAAAATCTGTTTAGAGCGCAATGCCGAGAATTTCGGGAAGATGGTTCCTGCTCCAACCCACACTACGATGCCATTACGCTTCCATACATGTTGGCGCAACTCAACCGTAGCTTCCAGAGAATGTTTATCGCGATAACGGCCTTCATAATAGCCACGCATGGAATGAGTACCACCCAATTCAGCCATCATTCCCCACGAAGGATTACCAAAGTTGAGGTTAGCCCTAATGTCTTCGGCAAGAACCGTACCCTTACCCAGTCGCTGATAGGCATCAAAACGAAATGCCGTCGTACTGAAAGCATAATCATTTCCCATAAATCCAGGTCTGAACATCTGATTGATATTCAGAAAGATACCACGATGTGGATTCGTAAGATTATCTCTGTTATCATATACCAGAGAAACGCCAGCTCCTACATTCCAAGTATGCTGATCCATGCCTTGCAGTAATTCCGGACGCTCAATATGTTTACCTATTACATAGTCATAACTCGCCATCGGTCCGATATAGAAATTGTCTGCTACACGAAACAGGAAGCTAACTTCAGCCTGAGCCTGCCAACGCTTCATGTCACTCTTATTGGCATCGTTATCGCCCATCTCATAGCCTATTCCCCAAAAATCAGAGGGAAAAGAATAGAAATAAAGGTGATAATCGATGCGATATCTTCCTTTAGGAGCAATATGGTTACCACGGACACCCAACATATAGAAACCTACAGAACTGACATCACCATAAAGCGAGACATTAGAAGGAGGAAGAATACTGTCATTCGGATCAGTACGGTATAGTCCTGCTGCCACCAATCCCAATCCAAACTTGGTATTAGAGGCATAATGAGGGCCACCTATCACACTAAAATCGAAACGCTTATGCTTCTTGTTTTTATTGGAATCATTAAAGTAGTCAAGAATCCGGTTCACCCATGATTTCCCGGCATGTAAAGCCATCGTATCCACCTTCTCTGCAGATGAGATACTATCGGTTACAGAAGGCTCAGAGGCATAGCTGCCCAATGCCAACATCATAATAAGTATTGTCAGAATATGCTTCATTCTGTTGATTTTATTATTTTAATACACTAATGCTACATTATCAATCCACAAGGTATTGCCTGGAGTTCCGATATAGGCTCCACCATCGGATGAGGAGAACTGAAGAATCAGATGAGTAGGTGTTTCGTTAGCACTCGCCCATCCTACTTCTTTTACCGGCACACTCTTACCCTTGCTGTTACGGGCATAGTCAGTGGATCGCAGTCCCATAGTAGCAGCCTGATAACCTGCCATGTGGCGGATATCGCCATAATGGATTGTATAGGTAGCATCTTCCACCCATCTATCGGTACTCTTTCCGAATCTGACTACCATCGTACCCACACGTTTAGCTGTTATATTTCCCTTAGCATCTTCATGCCGTTTCTGCAGATAGAGCACAGCTATAGCATGATCTCGACCTGCAACCGTAGAGGCTCCGCTAAATCCATTCTGCTTGATACGATTGGCTGCATTAGGAAAAGAAGTCTTATAATCAAAGCGCAAAGCCTTAGGACGTGCGGTGAATGGTATACCCCAGTTGATGGCTTTAGGACCATCCTTGGTACTTGTTATCGGTTCACGAACATTACCCAGAAAGAGAGAACCGGCAGCCAAGACCTTGATATTGATGAGTCCCAGCACTTTTACTTTCTCAATATGGGTTACCAGTTTGGCACAATATCCACTACCATGTTTATCACGAAACACAGAGTTATTCGTCTTATAGATGCCCGATACATGTGCCAGGACATTAGAGGACCCCCAAGGCGAACCACCCTTATTGGTATAAGGAATATTACCATTGATAGTCATATTAGGTCCAACGGCATAAACTGTTTTCTGATTTCCTCCAATAATGCCTGATTCTTTGATATTCCTAATTACCCAGTGGTCCATATTACCATATTTAAAAGGAACCACCTTTTCCTGTCCCTTAACGGGAAGGCACGCCAAGGTAGCAACCGCCATAACGATGCCTGATATTATTATTTTCTTCATACCTGTTTCTTTTACATATCATTAAGGCTACAAAGATAGAAAAATATTTTCTAGTTTTCAGTTTTCTTCGACATAAAGCACAAAAAATTAAGAAATAATAATATATTTACTGCATTTTAATTGCCATAAAACAAAAAAGTCCTGCATTTGCTGTTATAAACAAATACAGGACTCCTGATTCAATATACAAAACAGAATCTCTTGCACCGGTTACAATAGAGACATGCACCGGTTACAATAGAAACATGTTCCGATTACTCCAAAAGCTATTATCGGTTTGAATACATATTATCGTAATACTTCTGGTAATCACCCGATGTTACGTTATCCATCCATTCCTGGTTCTCGAGATACCATTTCACGGTTTCCTCGATACCCTCCTCAAACTGGAGAGATGGCTCCCAACCCAATTCCTTCTGCAACTTTCTAGAGTCGATGGCGTAACGCATATCGTGACCCTTTCTGTCGGTTACATAAGTGATGAGATCTATATCCTCGCCTTCCTTTCTGCCGAGCAATCTATCAACAGTCTTGATGACCACCTTGATGATATCGATGTTCTTCCACTCGTTAAAACCACCGATGTTGTAAGTCTCGGCAATCTTACCCTTGTGGAAAATCATATCAATGGCACGGGCATGGTCTACTACATACAACCAGTCGCGCACGTTCTCACCCTTACCATATACTGGCAATGGCTTGCGATGACGGATATTGTTGATAAACAGCGGAATCAACTTCTCTGGGAACTGGTATGGACCGTAGTTGTTAGAGCAGTTGGTCACGATAGTAGGCATACCGTATGTATCGTGGAAAGCACGGACGAAGTGGTCTGAGCTTGCCTTGGATGCAGAATATGGAGAGTGAGGATTGTACTTGGTTGTCTCTACGAAGAACTCCTCGCCGTAAGCCTCGTGGTTCTTATCGCTGGATGCCTTGGTAGTGAAAGGTGCAGGAATACCCTCAGGATGAGTCATCTGCAAGGCACCGTAAACCTCATCAGTAGAGATGTGGTAGAAGCGCTTACCCTCGTATCCTTCAGGAAGACTCTCCCAGTAAATCTTTGCCGCCTGGAGCAGAGACAGGGTACCCATCACGTTGGTCTGAGCGAAAGTGAATGGATCCTTGATACTTCTATCTACATGGCTCTCAGCAGCGAGATGGATGATACCATCCACCTTATAGTCCTGCATCAGTTTCAACATCAGGTCGAAATCACAGATATCACCCTTAACGAAAGTATAGTTAGGCTTGTCCTCAATGTCCTTGAGGTTAGCCAGGTTGCCTGCGTATGTCAACTTGTCGAGGTTGATGATGTGATACTCAGGATATTTGTTCACGAAAAGTCTTACTACGTGTGAGCCGATGAAACCAGCACCGCCTGTGATAATGATATTCTTCATTTCAATTAATAATTTATAATTTATAATTAATAATTATTTTGCTGCCGCCAATTCAGCGATGCACTTCTTCAAACTGTCAGTCCAGTATGGCACCTTGAATCCGAAAGTCTGCTTCAGTTTACTCTTGTCAAGTACAGAGAAGTGAGGACGCTTCACTGGGCTTGGGAACTCCTCGCTGTAGCAAGGCTGTATATCGCAAGTATTTCCGCTCAGTTCGCAGATAATCTTAGCGAAATCAAACCAAGAGCAGACACCCTCATTAGAGAAGTGGTAGATGCCTGTCTTATCCAACTGGTCAGTTTCGATGATATGTGAGATGACAGCAGCCAGGTCGCCAGCGTAAGTTGGAGTACCCACCTGGTCGAAGACCACCTTCAGGGTGTCGTGGCTTGCCGTGAGACTCTGCATGGTCTTCACGAAGTTCTTACCCCACTGCGAGTAGAGCCATGCTGTACGGATGATGATATGCTTGCATCCAGTAGCTTCAATACTCTTTTCGCCTGCAAGTTTCGTTTTACCATATACCCCCAAAGGATTCGTTTCCCAATCTTCACGGCAAGGTATATTCTTATCGCCCTGAAAAACATAGTCGGTAGATACATGAATCAAAGTACCATCTACCTCCTTCATAGCCTGTGCCAAATTTCCCGCAGCAGTATTGTTGAGCAGATTAGCCAGATCGTAATCTGTTTCAGCCTTATCTACGTTGGTATAAGCAGCGCAGTTAACAATTACCTGAATATCATTCTCGCTCACCTTTTCTCGGATAGCGTCAAGATTGGTGATATCCAGTTTTTCATAGCCTTCAGCCACATCGGTGAAGACAAACTTGTGATTGCTTTTTTGGGCACAGATTTGCATTTCATGTCCCAATTGACCATTAGCGCCTGTTACTAATATATTCATTGCTTTAATATTTTATTCAATATAATATTTTAATGTCTACTTACCATTTCCCTCTACACATGAAGAAAACTGATGTTTTCTCTCGAAATCTATTTCCTACTACCATATATATAAATCCATTCATCTATATATAAAATATGTGGCAAAGGTAAAAAAATAATTTGAGTTGACCAAAGAAAAGAAAAAGAAAAGAGAAGAAACTAACATATATTAAACAAAGACCGCCACACTTTTTCACAAAAGCATGGCGGTTTTCCCTAAAACATAATAGATAAGCTTTGCCGTTAAGGGCAAACTTGAATCATCAAGTAGCCTAGTCTATTACCAATCCTTTTTCCCTAATATAAACTAAACCTGTTTTCCTATTTAAATCAACATACTAAATCAACAAAAGGAATTTTCTTTATCATTATATACTTTTAGAAGACTTGAAGTGGTAATTAAACCATAAAAACTACTGTTTTCTGATTTCGTTTGCAAAGTTATATCATTTTTTTCAAAGTTGTATACCTAAGTAGCATTTTGGTAAAAAATCAGTCTACCAAAGAAACAGATAACTCCTTAAAAATCAGACACTTTAATATATTAACTATTTTTATCTAAAGTAAATGGCATTATATGAAAGTAAATTTGTATCTTTGCACCACAAAACGGACAAAAGGACGAAAATAACATTTAAAAGACAATTTTATTATAATTATAAAGAAGCATTAAAGATGAAACTACTTATATATTTACTTCTTTTGCTTACTATGCCATTGGCTGCTCAAGGCAAAACGGACGAGAAGACTTTATTGGATCGTATTGACAAGATGATTGAAAACGACCAATATTATCAGGGAATCAAGGAAAAGGAATTGAAACATCTGAAGCGGCAAGCTTATGAAGCTGAAGACGACCAAACCCGACTACTGTTTCTTGACAGCATATATCATGCCTATAGTGCTTACCGCTACGACTCAGCATACGCATATATGAAACAGGGGCTTGAATTGGCAGAAAAATGTCATAACACCTATTATATATTACGTAACCAGATAAACCGGGCGTCCATTCTCTCGGTAAGGGGATTTTATGGCAAAGCAGAAAGCTTACTCAAATCTCTCAATCCTAATGAGATGCCATACCAGTTGAAACTATACTATTACTTCACCTTCGCCTGGATCTATAATTACTGGGAATCATACGCCAATAACTCTGATTACGCCGAAGAATTCCGCGCCAAGAAGAAGCATTATATGAGCCTTCTGATACAGAATTTCAACGAAAACAGTAAGAAATCTGCCTACTATAACTATCTCATGGGCGAATACGCCTATATCAACAGCCCTATCAGCAAGGAATCGCTCAACCATTATCTGAAGGCACTGAAGATGTCGCCAGCCAAATCCCGTATCCATGCCATGTCAGCTTATGGTATAGCCAGATATTACAAAAATACCGGCAAATTCGACCTTTACGAGGAATATCTCGTAGAGGCATCCGTGAGCGATGGATTGTGCCAACTCAAAGAAACTGTTGCGCTTCAAAAGCTAGCCTATTACATCTTTAAAAAGGATGCGAGCAACAGTAAGAGAGCTGCCAAATATATCCAGCACACGATGGAAGATGCACAGTTCTTCAACAACCAACTGCGCATGATGGAGATTTCCAACATCCTTCCAGTCATCGCTTCAGCCAACCAGCAGGCTGCCGAGCGCTCTCGTACCCGCTTTCTTTGGGGGTTCATGGGTGTAAGCATAGCGCTGGTCATCATTCTCATCCTCTCCTTAGTCAACAACCGACAGAAGAACAAGCTAAAGAAAAACAAGGCAGAGATTGAAGAACAGAACGAGAAGCAGAAAGAGATGAATGCACAGCTCACCGAACTGAACCAGCAGCTGATAGAGACCAATATCAAGCGAGAGACCTACATGCGCCTCTTTATGGACATCAGTGCGGCTTATATCAGCAAGTTATCAGATTACCGCAAACTGGTAAGCCGTAAGATCAAGGCAAACCAGACCGCCGATTTGTTGAAGAGTCTCAACACCCATAAATTGGAAGAAGAGGAATCACAGATGTTCTATAACCGGTTCGATAAGGCATTCATGGAGTTGTATCCGGGTTTCGTTACTGAGTTGAACAAGCTCCTGCTGCCAGAATGTCAAATGGAAGTTCCTACTACGCACGACCTGACCACTGAGATTCGCATCTTTGCCCTGATGCGACTGGGTGTAACCGACAGCCAGGAGATAGCTACCCTGCTGCATTACTCCACCCAGACCATCTACAACTACAAGTCTGGAATGCGGGCAAAGGCGATTAATCGAGATACATTCGAATCAGATATCAATCAGCTTTGCCACATCATTAATAGTTAATAATTAATAGTTTACAGTTTATAGCATAAACCGCTTTGACTATCTTGCTCAACGGCGCAGCCTCTATAAACTATTAACTATTAACTGTAAACTATTAACTAGCTTCTGTGTATCACGGTTCCGTTAGCCTGATGCGTAGCAAGAACCAGGACCTCAGCTATTTGCACGTGTTCTGGGGCACTTGCAGCATAGAAGGCTACATCAGCCACATCATCGCCGTTCAGAGGCTCTATGCCGCGGTAAACGTTGTCTGCGCGGTTCTGGTCACCATGGAAACGGATGTTAGAGAAGTTTGTTTCAACCAAACCCGGTTTCACATTAGTAACACGCACTTTCGTATGTGCCACATCAATGCGCAAGCCGTCTGTAATAGCCTTTACAGCCGCTTTGGTAGCACAATATACATTACCTCCCGCATAAGCAGCGTCACCCGCCACACTACCTATATTGATTACATGACCATGATTACGCTCCACCATACCAGGTACAATCAGGCGAGTCATGGTTAAGAGGCCCTTAATATTAGTATCAATCATCTGGTCCCAATCCTCAAAATCGCCCTCATATTCAGGTTCCAATCCACGTGCTAGTCCTGCATTATTGATAAGCACATCCACATTGCGCCACTCCTCAGGGATGTAATCCACCGCTTTCTTGGCAGCTTCACGGTTACGCACATCGAAAGCCAAGGCAAGCACCTCAACGCCCTCAGCCTCGAGTTCTTTCTTCAGGATTTCCAACTTTCCCGTATTTCTACCTGTAAGAATCAGGTTATAGCCGCCACGGGCAAAACGACGTGCACAACCTTCGCCAATACCGCTTGTTGCGCCTGTAATAAGAGCAATTTTATTCATATTCTTTGATACTTTGAATTATACTTAGAACTTTTGATACTTTGAACTTTATGACTAGCGAGGCAATTGAATTCTGCACTTAAAGAATAAGGACTCTGACCTCAGCATTCGCCATTTTCTCTATCTGGTTCATCGGACGTTTATAATAAACACTCTGGATAGCCTTGTTGATGATGCCATGCCCCACAGCAAGAACGGTCTGGTCAGGATAAGTAACCTTGATCCAGGTAAGGAAATTCTGGGCTCTTGATTTCATCTTTTCCAGCGTCTCTATGTTGTCCGGCCAATCCTTTGGGTCCTTCGGCAGGTCAGGGATGAATTTGCCCGTAAAATCGCCCCAATCGCGCTCTCTGAGCAAGGGAGTGGTGACAACGGGATGCGAGCCGGCGATAATTTCACAGGTCTGTATACTGCGATAGAGATCGCTCGATACGAAAACATCGATAGGTGTACCGGCCATTTTCCTGGCCACTTCCTCAGCTTGCTCAATACCTTTCATATTGAGTTTTCCCGGTGTTTGTCCCTGCATAATTTGCGCCTTGTTATCCACCGTTTCACCATGGCGCACCAAATATAATTTTGTCATTGTCTTTACTTTTTCCGTCTATATCAAAATGAGTTTTTACTTTTCCTAAGTCTATACTCCAGACATAGTTTTTACTTTCACTAAGCCTCTTTCCAAGACATCATGATTCTGATTTTGCTTACAAAATTACGGCTTTCTATCGAGACCAACAAATAATTTGCGTTAAATATAGCAATAATTAGCGTTAAATATAGCAATAATTTAAGTTTATATAAAAAACTTCTTGCTAGTTTCAGATTTCTTTCGTAACTTTGCCCCGAAATAACAAAATCAGTTTTAGTATGAAGGTAATACACAGTTCAATATTCCGCGCAGTATGCGCCATCATCGTAGGAGTCCTGCTCATCCAATATCGTGAGCAGACCGTCACCTGGATAACCATCGCCATCGGTGTTTTGTTTTTCCTTTCAGGTGTCATCTCCCTTGCCAGTTATTGGGCAGCCAAGCGCAATGCAGAGAAGATGCAGGGCCAGCTTCTGTCTGATTCCAATGGTAAGCCTATCATGGGTATGATACCTAAATTCCCGCTTGTGAGCGTAGGCAGTCTTATCCTGGGATTGCTGCTTGCCCTGATGCCTCAGGTGTTTATCGCCTGGCTGATGTTCATCCTGGCGTTCATCCTGATTTTGGGCGCTCTGACCCAGTTTGCCAACCTGGCTTCTGCAGCTAAGATGGGACGCGTAGGCATCCTCTTCTGGCTCTTCCCTTCAGCCCTTCTTCTACTGGGTCTGCTCGCCATCATCAAGCCTTCAGCCATCGCCTCTGCTCCTCTTTTCATCATCGGTTGGGGTATGCTCATCTATGGAGTAGTAGAGCTTCTCAACGCCTTTAAAGTCTCCAACAACAAGAGAATCTGGCTGAAGAACCAACAGCAGAAACAGGATTCAAAGGAGATTTATGTGGATGTAGAGGAAGTGAAGAACGAAGAGTAAAACAACGAAATCATTATATCATCATATATGAATAAAATTAAGTCTCTCTTTGCCTGGTTATGGCAAAAGTTTCGCACATTCTGTACCTGGTACAAAGGATTGTATCAGGGCAGAGCGTGGTATACCAAGACCCTCGTTGCCTTGGCAAGTTGTATAGTCGCCTTCATCTTGTATCTGGGCGCAGTAGATATCAACTTCTTATGGCTCTTCGGCAAGTCACCTGGCTATTTCTCTGGCATTCTGGACCCACAGACCTCAGAGGCCTCTGAAATCTATTCGGCTGACGGAAAGCTCATCGGCAAGTATTTCAACGAAAACCGTACTCCGGTAGAATATGATGAGGTAACACCTGATTTCTTCAAGGCACTGGTAGATACCGAGGATGAACGATTCTACAAGCATATCGGTATCGACCCTATCGGTGTGTTTGCTGCTGCCAAGGATGCACTCCTCCATCATAACGGGCGCGGTGCTTCTACTATCACACAGCAGCTGGCGAAGAACATGTTCCGTGTACGTTCGCAATATTCTACCGGTTTGCTGGGTAAGATTCCTGTACTCCGCCTGCTCATCATCAAGAGCAAGGAGTGGATCATCGCGGTAAAACTCGAAACGGTGTTCAGCAAGAAGGAAATCATCACCATGTATGCCAATACGGTAGATTTCGGTAGCAATTCGTATGGCATCAAAACCGCTGCGAAGACCTACTTCAACACCACCCCTAAGGAGTTGACCACCGGTCAGGCTGCCGTGCTCGTGGGCATGCTCAAAGCTACCACCTACTACAACCCACGCACCAACCCGGACAACAGTCTTGCACGCCGCAACACCGTATTATATAATATGGTGACACATGGCGATCTCTCAAAAGACAGATACAATGAACTGAAAGACGAGCCTATCAAGCTTGATTTCAAGGTAGAAGAAAACTACGACGGACAGGCTAAATACTTCCGTGAGGCAGTAGCCAACTACCTGAAAGACTGGTGTAAAGACGAAGGTTACGACCTCTATACCAGCGGTTTGAAGATTTATACCACCATCGATACCCGCATGCAGAAGTATGCAGAAGATGCAGCCCGCAAGCAAATGAAACAGGTACAGCAAAACTTCAACAACCACTGGAGCATCCGCCGTACCCAGGCAGGCAAAGGCAACTGGATGGGTCAGGATCCTTGGCAGGATGAGAACCACAACGTGATACCAAACTTCATCCAGGGCATCGCCGAGCGCCAGCCATTCTACAAGGCATTGGTAGCCCGCTTCCCTGATAATCCCGACTCAGTAAACTATTACTATAAGGAGTGGGTTCACCCGGTTAAGGTGTTCGATTATGACAAGGGCAGCATCACGATGAACATGACATCAGAAGACTCCATCAAGTATATGACCACCTTCATGCACTGCGCCTTTGTAGCCATGGAGCCACAGACCGGAGCAGTAAAGGCATGGGTGGGCGATATCGACTTCGAACACTGGAAGTATGACAAGGTAACAGCCGAGCGCCAGCCTGGTTCTACCTTCAAGCTCTTTGTTTATACCGAGGCGATGAATCAGGGTTTAACCCCTTGTGATAAGCGTCGCGACGAATATATCTCTATGGAGGTATACGATAAGAAAAAGCACGAAATGACCATCTGGCGTCCATCCAATGCCAACGGTTCGTTCTCGGGCGACAGCATCCCATTGAAGAGTGCCTTTGCCAAGAGTATCAACTCTGTGGCTGTAAGATTAGGACAGGAGATGGGCATCAAGCGCATCATCGAGACAGCCAAGAAGATGGGTATCAACAGTCCTCTGGATGACACCCCTTCTCTCGCCCTCGGTTCCAGCGATGTCAACCTCCTGGAGATGGCATGCGCCTACAGCACCATTGCCAACAATGGCAAGCACCACGACCCGGTATTGGTTACCAAGATTGTAGACCACGACGGTAAGGTGGTTTACGAGGGCCCTACCGATTCTGAGCAGGTGATACCTTACAAGAGTGCCTTCCTCATGCAGCAGCTCTTACAGGGCGGTATGAAGGAGCCGGGAGGTACATCCCAGAGTCTCTGGGGTTATGTAGGCAACTACCGTGATACTGAGTTCGGTGGCAAGACAGGTACCACCAATAACCACTCCGATGCCTGGTTCATGTGTGTGAGCCCTAAGCTCGTAGTTGGTGCCTGGGTAGGAGGCGAATACCGCTGTCTCCACTTCCGCACCGGAGCCTTGGGTCAGGGTTCGAGAACCGCTCTTCCTGTGTGCGGTTACTTCCTCCAGAGTGTCTTTGGCGACCCAGCCTTCCAGCAGTATCACGGCAAGTTTGACAAGCCACAGGACAGCGATATCACCCGCGATATGTACATCTGTGCAAGCTATGCACCAAAGCCAAAGGTAGATACCACCAAGGTAGACAGTACCGCCTTCCAGGAAGAGATCGTTCTCGATGACGAAGGCAACCCTATCATCCGCGAGGTTCCTGCCAAGAAGGCTGAAAGCGAATCTGCCAACGGTACAGCCACTACAGAAGAAAAGAAAGAGAAGAAGAAGGCTAAGCCAACGGAGCAGCCTGTCAACTTCGATGACCTCTAAATTTAGTTAATAGTTTATAGTTTATAGCGGCTACGCCGTTTAGCAAGAAGGCGATTTAATGTGGCTTATGCTATAAACTATAAATTATAAACTATAAATTAAATACAATGATTGATCTCGACAACCCGGAGTTGCAGAATGCACTCCAAATCATACAGTTTACCCGTCGTTCGCTTTTCCTTACCGGAAAGGCGGGGACGGGTAAATCTACTTTCTTACGTTATATAGCCGCCAATACCAAGAAGAAACATATCATTCTTGCCCCAACAGGCATTGCGGCCATCAACGCCGGAGGAAGCACGCTCCACAGCTTTTTCAAGCTTCCTTTCCACCCGCTGCTACCCAACGACAGCATGTATTCCGTCCGCAACATCCGCAATACCCTGAAGTATAATTCAGAGAAGATAAAGATTATCCGCGAGGTAGAGCTCATCATCATCGATGAGATCAGTATGGTTCGTGCCGATATCATCGATTTCCTGGACAAGATATTGCGGGTATATTGCCGCAACATGCGAGAGCCTTTCGGGGGCAAGCAGCTGCTTCTGGTGGGCGATATCTTCCAGCTGGAGCCTGTGGTGAGGGAAGACGACCGTCGTCTGCTCAGTCCCTTCTACCGCAGCAGTTTCTTCTTCGATGCCAAGGTGTTCGAATACTTCAAGCTCGTGAGCATCGAACTCAAGAAGGTATACCGTCAGAGCGATCCCGTTTTCATCAGCATCCTCGACCATATCCGCACGTCTCAGGTACCTATGCAGGATCTCCAGCGCCTCAACCAGCGCGTGGGAGCCCAGCTCGATGAGAGCGATTCCAAACTTGCCATCACCCTCTCTACACGCCGCGATACGGTAGATTACATCAACGATAGCCAGCTCCAGTGTCTTCCGGGAGAGCCTTGCCTCTTCCGTGGCCACATACAGGGCGAGTTTCCGGAGAGCAGTCTCCCTACCCCTATCGAGCTTTACCTCAAGACGGGGGCTCAGGTTATCTTCATCAAGAATGATATCGAGCATCAGTGGGTGAATGGCACGCTGGGCACCATCATCGGTTTTGATGAGGATGAGGATGCCAAGATTTATGTGCGCACCGAGGAAGGCAAGGATGTGATGGTGGAGCCTGCGGCATGGAGCAACATGAGATACCATTTCAATGAGGTTGAGAAAAAGATTGAGGAGGAAGAGATTGGCAGATACGAGCAGTACCCTATCCGTCTGGCTTGGGCGATAACGGTTCATAAGAGCCAGGGCCTCACCTTCAACCAGGTGAAGATTGATTTCACGGGTGGTGTCTTTGCGGGCGGACAGACGTATGTTGCCTTGTCCCGCTGCACCAGTCTCGAGGGCATCAGTCTTCAGGAGCCGTTGCGTCAGAGTGATATTTTCGTGCGCAATGATGTCAAGCAGTTTGCCCGTCATTACAACGACCAGAGCACCATCAACACAGCGCTTACTCAGAGTAAGGCCGACAAGCAGTATCATGATGCCGTCAAGGCCTTTGACAGGGGCGATATGCAGTCGGCTCTCGATAACTTCTTCCTTGCCATCCACAGTCGTTATGATATCGAGCAGCCGCTTGCCAAGCGTTTCATCCGCAAAAAGCTGAACAGGGTGAACGAGCTTCAGGCAGAGAACGAGCGGTTGCGTGAAGAAATAAGAAAGAAGGATGAAGAGAAGGAGAAGCAGCAGAAGTTCCTCAAGCGCCTTGCCACGGAGTATGTGATTATGGGGAAGGAGTGCGAAAAAGAGGGCATGAAAGAGGCTGCCATCATGAATTACCGCAAGGCCCTCACCCTTTATCCTGAGCACCCGGAGGCGAAAAAAAGGCTTTTAAAAGTAAAAAGGTAAAAAGAGGCTTTTAAATAGGTGACCAGCGATGGAATCGCTGGGAACGGGGGTGCAAAGAGGCTTTTCTCCTTCCTTTCCCCGTTCCCAGCGATTCCATCGCTGGTCACCCGAGCCTTTTTTAAAGGTAAAAAACAATATAGATAATAAAAAAACAGGCAAAATGATTTTGCCTGTTTTTTATTATCTATAAGCAGAAAAGCTCTATTAACTATAAACTTTCAACTATAAACTATCACCTAGTACCATTGTACAGCGTTCGAATAACCACTACGCTTGTCGTATTTCAGCGCATCTGTCAGGGTGGCTGCGTTACAACGGAAGGTGAAGTTGTAGCTCGTATATGGAGCGAGAACCACAGAACAGCTCATGTTAAAACAGTGAAGATCACGAGCCAGACTGGCGGTGGTCATACTTATCTTGTGGTTGTCAAAATCATAACCGGATGAGAAACTGATGTTCCAGCCATCACTGATTCTTACGTTACCACTCATGTTCAGAGTCTGGGTAAACTTGTATGCATAGCGCATCGTCTTCTCATTGAACTTCTCTCTTCGCGTATCCTCGCGCATCGTTACACCATAACCGAAGGTCAGCGACCATGGCATCTTAAACGCCATATAACCATCTGAATCCGTTTCAGCCTTGCCGCCCTTCTTGGCTGCCGTCTTACCCTTCTCCATGCTGTCGTCTACGTTGCTTTCGATGTCGGTATCCAGACCTTCATCGTCATCATCATTGCGCTGGCTGTCCTTCTTGTCGTCCTCATCATCGCCCCCGCCAAAGAGTTTCTTCAACTTCTCCGGGTTCAGTGTGAACGAGAAGTTCTGCGACATACCCTGGAATCGTCCGAACCTGCCCTTGCCCCACTCCGTATGGGTACCCACATAAACATTGTTCTGGTCGTCCAGCTCGTAGGCATAGGTGGCAAACACAGCGTTCATGTTGAAGGTATAGTTCTTCCACCACTTCAGTCTGAGGTTGATGTTCATATCGCTCCAAGGGCGAACCTTGGCTGCGGTATTGTAACTCATGTTGATGTCGAACGCATCGATGATACTGAGTTTCTTGTATCCGGTAGAGTCCTTATCGCTCTTCACCTTCATCTCGATGTTGTTGCCCAGGGTAAACGAGATATTACCGCTCTTACCCTTGCCCGGCGCACCGTAGAGGGCATTGGCATACTTCGAGTAGCTCACCAGCGATACGTTTCCGTCGGCATCGGTCTTCTGGTAGGTGTCCCAGTAGCCGTAGCGTGAAGCTCCGAAGTCTGGGGCATAACTGAAGCTCACCGTAGGCGTAAACACGTGGCGCACAGCCTGTATCTTATCTCCGAAGAGCTTGCGGCTTGGTATGTAGAAACCATAGAGTTTGGTAGAGAGACCTACGCTCATGTTCCAGTTATACACGTTGTTGAAACCGTAGATAGTATCACATTTCTCCGTTTGGCTGGCTTCATCCCATGATCTCTCCACCTTGTTGGTATACATACGGTCGGTGAAATTGAACGATGGGTTCACGTTGAGATATTTGAAGAGCGTGAATGTAGCGCTCACCGGTATCTGATGCTGCCATCCGTTGCGCCAGTCCTTGATGAGTGAACTGTGCATCAGCTTATCCTCTTTGGTATTGATGCTGTTAGAGATGTGTCCCGTATAGCTCATGGCTATCTTCTCGTACCATTTCTCATCGCCCACCATCTTCTTTCTTCTGAACGGATAGAAGCGGGAGATGCTGATGTTGAGGTCGGGCAGCGTCATGGCGATGGATGAATCGCGCATGTTCTGCGAGAGGTTGGCGGTGGAACTGAGCGTCATACCGATGCTTGAGAACGAGGTGCTCCAGTTAACAGATGAGGTTCGCGTACTCTGCGTCATCGTCTGCGGATTGTAGAGCGAATTGAGGTTGTTGCGTTCGTAGCTCGATGTGGCGAAGTTCACACTTGCCGAAAGCGAACTGTATGGGTTTGCCTTGCTGTCCTGGCGGTGGCTCCATTGCAGTTTGAAGCTCTCCTGCTCGGTAAAGTCTGGCATTCCCTTGTCGCCGTTCTTTGTATCCTGGTAACTGAAGAAGAAGGAACCCGAGTATTTGTATCTCTTTCGGTAGTTGCTGGCTGCCGAGAGTCCCCACGATCCCTTGGTATAAATCTCGCCCAGCAGCTTCAGGTCCCATTTATCATTCATGGCGAAATAATATCCGCCATCTCTTAGATAGAATCCTCGTGCCGTTTCATCGCCGTAGGTTGGCATGATGAAACCGCTGCTGTAGCTCTTGGTAAACGGGAAGAAGCCGTAAGGGATGGCAAGCGGCATAGGCACATCGCACACCACGAGATAGGCTGGTCCGAATACCACATCCTTGCCCGGCCTTACCTTGGCTCGGGAGAGCGAGATGTAGAAGTCGGGATGCGGATCATCGCAGGTGGTATACCTTCCGTGCTGCAGATAGATGACTCCCGATGAGTCGCGTTTCGACTTCATACCAGTCAGGAATCCGTCTTGCTGTTCTGTATATACATTATTAATAAGGGCCTTCTTGCTCTTGAAGTTGAATTTGATGGTGTCGGTATCATAGGTATCGCTACCCATCTTGAAGACAGGTTTGCCCTTGATGCCTCCCTCCGCCATACTATCGGGTGTACCCATCGCCTTCACGTTGCTCTTGTCCATATCCATGGAGATGCGGTCGGAACTGAGGTCCATGTTGGTATACTTCACGTTGGAGTTTCCGTAGAGATATGCCACCTTGTTCTTGGCATCGTATACGAGAGAGTCGTCCGCCTGATAGTTAACCGGTGCATCTACTCCACCCTGTTTCTTTCTGGCGATACTGTCGAGGCGGATACTGTCATCCACCACTTTATTATGTTTCCATATAGCTTTCTGCAGCGAGTCCATCTGCGTGGTGTCGTCAGCCTGTTTCAGCTTGGGCTTTATTTCGTTGCCCAGCGAGTCTACGAACACACTGTCACCCACGCTGTCCACGGTTTCCGTCTTCTCCTTCTTCTTTTTCTTTTTCGAATCGGGCGTACCTGGGTTAGCCACCATCATACACGAGATGGCAGCGAGCAGCAGCATAGCTATCGTCGATTGTTTTCTCATTCAATAAATTAGAATTCTATTCAAACATGCGTTCCCATTGCTGGAAGCGTTTTACTCCTTCCTCTCCGAACTTCATGAGACTTTTTTCTGCTTTCTCAATTGTTTTTTCCCGGTCGAGGTGAGTTTTGCTGAAGAATTTATCAGCGTAGCAAATCACCTTCTCCTCCATGGTTTCCGGCAGGAAATCCTGATGTGGCAGGGGGAGGTTCTGTGCTATGATCTGTGCCTCTGTGATGCCTGCACCGGTATGGCGCTCACATACGCGGGCATGTCGCTCATATCCTTCCTTGCGCAGGATTTCTGCTCCCAGTCGTCCATGGCAGATATAGGGCTGCGAGCCGAAACACTGTATGCCTGGGGCATCGGTCATGAAGATGCCGAGGTCGTGGAGCATAGCTGCTTCTTCGATAAACTGGGCATCGAGTTGCAATTCGGGATGATACGAAACAATCTGTAGCGCTTTTCGCGCTACAGATTGGCTATGTGTAATGAGGATATGCCGAAGCTCATTATCCTCAGGATAATACTTATCAATAATAGCTTGATAATTCATTTCAATTATATTTACTCAGCGTTGCGCTCGATGTAAGCGATAACATCGCCCTTGCGCACCTTGCTGCCCTGCTTGGCATTGATTTCTACGAGTTTGCCGCCCAATGCAGCTGGGATGGTTTCAAACTCGCCCCAAGGAGCCTGGATATAGCAGAAGGCATCACCTTCTTTATATTCCTTGCCGATGTATGGCTCTACAGCTGGCTGGCACTCGCCCTCGCCCTGGAATTCCCAGAAGAGCTGGCCGGCTACTGGTGCCACGATGGCATCTGCCTTAGCGTGCTTGAACTCTGCAAGCTGTGCAGGAGTAAGGGTTGTACCGAGCTTGGCATCCTTTGCCTTCTGAAGGTCGGCCAGGAAGTTCTTCTTTGCCTGTCCGCTCTTGTAGTTGCGATACTGCTCTGGGTGCATAGCGAGCTCGAAGAGTTCCTCGTCGTCCTGACCGTAATCCCAACCGTTCTCGTCCATCTCCTTCTTGAAGTCGTCGAGGGCGTTGGTGAGCAATGTGTGTGCATCAACATCTGTAAACTCGCGGCCCTGCTTCTTGGCGAGCTCTACGAGTTCTGGGTCGATAGTTCCAGGAATCTTACCGCTCTTACCGAGAATCATACCCCACATAGAGTCGTCCATCATTACGAAGCGACCCTTGCCCTGCTCCATGGTGAGGAGATTCATCAGTGAGATGTTCTTTACATACTGGCTGAATGGGGTTACCAATGGAGGATAACCTACGCGTGGCCATACATACTCTACCTCGTCGAAGAGCTTGATGAGCAGGTCGTCCATAGACAACTCTTCCTCACCCTTCTTCTTGCGGATGTTGTTGATGGTCTGACGCATACCGCCGAGGTCTGCCATCATAGAACCCATCATACCGCCAGGGAGACCGCAACCGAGCAACAATGAAGACATGATCTTGTTACCTGGGTTGATGAAGTAGCCGAGCCACTCGTCGATGAACTCCTGAGTCATAGCACGAGCCTTCATATAAGCGCTCATGTTGATTTCAGGCACCTCGAAGCCCTCGTTCTTCAGCATGCTGATAACTGAGATTACGTCTGGGTGAACCTTACCCCATGACAATGGCTCGATGGCTGTATCGATGATGTCGGCACCATTGTTGCAGACCTCGAGGATAGAAGCCATAGAGAGACCAGGACCTGAGTGGCCGTGATACTGGATGATGATCTCAGGATACTTGTCCTTAATCATCTTGGTGAGTTTGCCGAGGAATGCTGGCTGGCCGATACCTGCCATATCCTTCAAACAGATTTCCTCTGCACCGGCAGCGATGAGCTGGTCGGCGATGTTCATGTAATATTCCAGAGTATGAACAGGAGAGTTGGTGATACAGAGTGCACACTGTGGAGTCATGCCACCCTCCTTTGCCCACTTGATAGAAGGAATGATGTTGCGCACATCGTTCAGTCCGTCGAAGATACGTGTGATGTTGGTACCCTGCTTAGCCTTTACCTTATACATAAGGGCGCGCACGTCGTCAGGCACAGGATACATACGAAGAGCGTTCAATCCGCGGTCGAGCATGTGAGTCTTGATGCCCACCTCGTTGAAAGGTTTGCAGAATGCGCGTACGGCATCGTTAGGGTTTTCACCTGCCAGGAGGTTAACCTGTTCGAAGGCACCGCCGTTAGTCTCTACACGGCTAAAGCATCCCATTTCGATGATAACTGGGGCTATTTTAGCCAACTGATCCTTGCGTGGCTGGAACTTACCAGAGCTCTGCCACATGTCTCGATAAACGAGACTGAACTGAATTTTCTTCTTCATTATTCTTGTTCTTTTTCTTTATGTTCGATGTATGAATTAAATTCCAAGGTGCAAAATTAGACAAAAAAATTGAGAAATCGTCCTATTCGCCTCTTTTTTTATATTTATTATGTAATTTACTTCAATATTTCCTTCTTCATCTTGCTGTTCAGCTTCTCGGCTGCAGCATGGGCCTTGGCGTTGGCCTTCATCGCATTGAGCGAGCGGTGGAAACCCTGGATGCGGCCCTCACGATCAGAGAGAGCCAGACTGTCGCCCTTCATATATACAAAGGTGAAGGTATCGCGCTTCGTCTTTCCATTGATCACCACGCCCTCCAACTCGCGGCGGCCCTGCACAAGAATCAGTTTGCCGTTATAGGCATGCCATTCCGTATACTGAGGCACATCAGGATATTCTACCGGGCTGTCGTCGTCCACATCTTTGTTTATCATCACCCTGCCCACGGCCATCGCCTCGCTCATGCGCTTCAGGGTGAAGCCATACTGGCGCGGCACCATATAGGTTTCTACGATGCTGTCGGGCATATTGGCAAGGATTCTCGCCTGCTGGCGCTTGCTCAGATGCGATACATCGCGCAGCTTCGGCATCACCGGATAGGTCCAGGTGGCCTTCAGCTGGTCCAGGTCTATCACCATGTCGGCACGGTTCTTCTCATCCTTCTCCTCGCATGGCATCACGCAAACCCAGTCGCCCACCTCTATATCTCCAAACACCTGATGGTTGCGAGTGGCATCCAGAATGTTGTATCTTACGGGGTCGCCGCCTCCGTTGGGCAGCAGTACCAGCGCGGTATCCGAGCAGCCCAGGCAGGCAAGTCCGTAGATAGCCCTGTCGCCCTTTGCCGGTTTCGAGAGGCTGATGGCGAGTTTCGAATTGTCCATACGTGGTGGTTTCTTTCCCCTATGACATGCTGCGAGGGTTGTGGCGGCTAGCGCCAGTGTGAGTATTGTCTTGACTTTCATCTTTCTATTCATTATTTCAGATGCAAAACTACAACTATTTTTTGGAAGCACCAAATATTGAATCGTAAAATAATTAAAAAAATAGGTGATATATTTTGTAGTGTCTCGATTTTGCATTACCTTTGCAACCGTTTTTTGGGATCAACATCCCCCTCGTCCTGCCACACACGCCGGATGATGAAAAGAAATAGGACCAACTCAAGAATTATATGCAACAAGAGAATATGACAGACAAGACAAATACACACGCTCTCCCGGCATGGACCGAGGTAGAGTATACCGCATTATGCAAAAACCCGTACCTGTTAACCCCATTCTTCATCCCTAAGGAGGCGAAGTGCTTCACGTGCCGCGAAGATGGCACGAGGGAAGAAGAAAGAATGGTTTTCCTCGTTTTCAAATCTACTGCAGCCCCTGCTGATGCCGAGTGGGAAGATGATCCTGTTCCGGGCGAGATGTGGGTGCGAGCGCTGGGCGATGACGATGAGGAGATTGAGCCTGCCAAGGTGATTTACCTGGGTCAGGACATCGAGGATTTCATCCGTGTAGCCGCTGAGGACGACCAGACCATCACCTTCGATTTCTGGTGGCGCCACGGCGAGGTGAAGGTGGAGAAGGCTGAGAAGACGGATGACGGATTCGTATGCCGCAAGGATGATTTCGGCGATGACGGACTGGCTGTTACCCTGATTCCTGAGGACGGCGGCAATCCGGTTGTCCTCCGCCTTCTGATTCCTTACATCGGTTTCTCGCTCTACGATGCCGAGGGCAACAAGGTGCATGGCGAGCTGAGCATTCCGCAGGATAAGGTGGATGACTACACCTACGAATTTGTGGGCGATGACAACAACGACCGTTTCACCCTTCAGCTCGACAGCAACAGGCTGGTTTACATGTGTGTATTGCGCCATGAGGACCATCAGCTGGTGGTTCGCAACCAGCGCGACCGTCTTTCGGTAGTAGATCAGATTCCTACCGAGGGCAAACTTTCTGAGTTGCTGATGAACACGAATTCTGCGCTCATCAAGAACAGGAATCACCGTTGGCGCATTCAGGTTGAGGGCACCACGCTGTCTCACGAGGTTGAGTTGAATGTAGATGCGGCATCTCTGGTAGCTTTTGCTGAGGAGCAGATGCAGAAGGGCATGGAGATTGACGAGCTGGGGCAGCATCTGATGGCACTGGAGCAGAAATATCATTTCCAGTGGTTCTGGCTGAGTGAGGACGACTGGAGTCATGACAATCCGGTGTTCGACATGTTCATGAAGCAGCTTTGTGCCTTTTCGTATGTCAGTCAGAATCCTGTTCAGGCAGATGCGTTGATGGCAAGGAACTACAAGCGTAAGATTCGCCGTTACAGCAGTATGCTGAAGGCTCACAAGCGTGGCGAGTTGAATCTTTTTGAGGAGAGTGATGAGGTGCGAGCCGAGTATCTCCGCATCTTCCAGAGTTTCCACCAGCCTTTCGTAGAGGCTTTTGAGAAGGAGGAAGAGGAATAATCTTTTAAGTTTTATCCCTCACATCCCTCACTTTTTCTCTTTTCAAAATGTTAATCACCTGATAATAAGAGAATTAGCTATTTAGGAAAGCGTGATGGATGGACAAAATATTTACAATATCCATCACGCTATCCATCACTAATAGCCTTCATCTATCACGTTTTTCAGCTTATCTTCTTGCAAAATGCAAGAAGATCTTTGCTGAAAATGGTTATGGGACCTGGCGAAAACGGACCACACGTTGTGCTGCGCTGGCTCACGGATATTACTGCATCGGGGTACGGATATTACTGCATCGGGGTACAGATATTACTGCGTCGGGATACAGATATTACTGCGTCGGGATACAGATATTACTGCGTCGGGGTACGGATATTACTGCGTCGGCTAGCGCAGACGTATCCGTAGGCTTATTGAGACGGCTGAATCAGCTAACTGAGACGGCTGAATTCGCTGACAGAACTACTTGAGTTAGCAAACTGAACTACTTGAATAGCCAGACTGGGATAAAAACAAAGCGGGCGGACCTCTTTTCACGAAGAAGGCCGCCCTGTTTCCTAATTAAACTTTGTTTTGCATTAAAGAAATGCAATGCTTGAGCAAAAATATTTTTATTTCTCTATCAGTCCCTCTACATACTTGCAGAGGATACCGATACCCTTGAGGTTTTCGCCACCCTGTGGAATGATGATGTCAGCATAGCGCTTAGTGGGTTCGATAAACTGCTCGTGCATCGGCTTCAGGACCTTGAGGTATCGGTCTACCACCATCGATACGGTGCGACCCCTGTCGATGGTATCACGCTGAATGTTGCGTATCAGGCGCTCATCAGCATCGGTATCCACGAACACCTTCAGGTCCATCAGGTCTCTCAACTTCTTGTCCACCAGCGTCATGATGCCTTCGATGATCACAACCGGCTTGGGGGCAACGTGAATCGTTTCCGGTTCACGGTTGCATTTGATATAACTATAGGTAGGTTGCTCTATCGCCTTGCCAGCACGCAGATCAGCGAGCTGCTGGTGCAAAAGCTTCCAATCGAATGCCGACGGGTGGTCGAAGTTGATCTGATGACGTTCTTCCTCGGTCATCTGCGAGGTATCGTTATAATATGAATCGAGGGGCACCACAGCCACATAATGAGGCGGCAGCACTTCTACAAGTTTCTTCACCACAGTGGTCTTGCCGGAGCCTGTGCCTCCCGCAATGCCAATAACGGTCACTTTATCTTTCATATTCTTTCTTCTTTCTATAAGATTTCATCAAACATCTTGCTGTAGAATTCAGCCTTCTTCTCCACTGCCATGGGATAGGCACGGGAACTGGAGGGCATGCGGTACAGACGGAGACTGCGTCCCTCGAACTGGAATTCTGCATAACCTCCCATTTCAGGCTTTTCCTTGATGCCGAAGTGTTCTGAAAATACCTTCGTGGCAAGCTGGCCGGCTGTGAGCACCGCCCTGCAATGGGGCAGCTGGCGGAGCATGCCGTCGAGATCGGCGGGCTGCACGATCTGTAGGTCCTTGTCGGATGCCGTATTCTTGGTGCGTATCACCTGCTGTGCGGTATCATAGATGGCGACGCCCTTCTCCCTGAGAAATTCCTTAATAGCATCGAGGCGGTAGGTCTTCTTCTCTACATCCACGAAATGGAGCTTATCCTGGAAGTAGATAATTCCGAATATCCTCCACATATCATTCTGGAAGTTGGGATAATACCAGGGCATGCACCACCGCTTCTCTGCAGGCGGAAACGTGCCGAGCATCAGCAGCCGCGCATTTTCGGGCAGCCACGGCTCAAAAGGATGATTCTCTACCATTTTCTACTTCTTTTCCTTCACCAGGTACATCACTACCGGCAGGTGATCGCTGTAGCCGTTAAGCCATCTGCCGCCTGCCTTGGTACGCAAAGGAGCACCCTTATACTGACCTTCCTGCTGGATGAGGTAATCGCGGCGGAAGATGTGGTTCTTCCAGAACTTCAGAGAACTGTAGTCCTTGTGCTTACTATCCTTGTTCAGGAGATTAGGCGTGATGACAATCTGGTCGAAGAGATTCCATGAACCGCTGTAGAACAAGGTTCCCTTGCCCTCCTTGGCCAGGATGTTATACCATGGGTTATACATATCATCGGCACCTACCTCGCTGATTTCAGCTTTCGCCTTCAGCACCTTGTGCATGCTGGCGTCGGTAGGATCATCGTTCATATCGCCCATCACGAACACTTTCATCGCCGGGTTCAGACGGAGCAGACTGTCTTTTACCACCTTAGTCTGGCGCGCTCCGCTCTCGCGATAGAACGGACCGGAGAAACGGCTTGGCCAGTGGCATACGATTACCGCCACATCCTCGCCCGCCAGCTCACCACGTACGGTGAAGAAACCACGGGTCTTGTAGGCAGAATCCTTGGCAAGTTCCTGTACGTAAGGCACCAATCGGGTGTTCTTCACCGTGAAGAGTGCCGGATTATAGAGCAGCGCACAATCGATGCCTCGCTTATCGGGACCCTCGATATGGCAGAACTGCATATTTCTTGCCTTGAGAGGCGGCTGCGCGGTGAGATCTTTCAGCACGTTGGCATTCTCAACCTCAGACAGACCGATGAAGGCACAGCCCACGTTAGGCAGCACATCGGTACCCATGTCGGCAAGTGCACGCGACATATTCTTGAGTTTATTGGTATATTTCATACCATTCCATCCCTTAGCAGGGAGATACTCGTAATCATTCTTACCGGCATCATGGCAGGTATCGAAGAGGTTCTCCTGGTTATAGAAACCCACAGCATACACCTGATACTGCTTGTTACCGGAAGTCTGCGACTTCTTTTTCTGTGCTGTAGCGCCCAGCCCAATCATGAGGAGGGCAGCCAGCAAGAGCAATTGTTTTCTCATACAATATTAATTATTAATGTATACCTTATTATATATGTATTTCTAAACTTCATAAGGAAATACGCAGCAAAGATACCTAAAAAACCGGAAATATCTCCATAAAAACGAATATTTTTTCAGATTTCATGCATTTTTAACATAAATAAATTCATTTTTCAAAAAATTTTTTGTTACTTTGCAGCATTAAACACATTGAATCGGAACAGAAGACACAAGACCAGGGACCACGGTAAGTCCCCTTATCGCCTAAACAAGACCTAGCGGGACATATATCATCACTGCTCAAAGAGACTGCTGTTGCCGGTTTATTAATATTTAATACATATAAACTATGCAGAAGAAAGTAAACTTAGCAATGTTAGCGCTCTTCTCGTGTTCATTGGCTATGGCTCAGAACGAAAAGACTGACCAGAACGTAGCACAGGGACTCGACGAGAATGCTTTCACCTTCTCCGAGGCACAGTTGGGCGAGGACGATGACATGTCATCCAATGTCACCATCCTCAATTCTACCAGCAACGTATACGCGAGCCAGGCAGGTTACCTGTTCTCGCCAGCACGTTTCCGCTACCGTGCCTTCAACCAGAAGTACAACGATGTCTATATCAACGGTGCTTCTATGAACGATATGGAGACCGGACAGTTCCGTTTCTCCAACATCGGCGGTTTGAACCGATTCTCCAGAAACGTAGACTTCGCCCTGCCTTTCGAAGCCAACGGCTATTCGATGACGGGCATGGCAGGCTCCAACAACTATGATTTCCGTGCCGGAAGCATGCAGGAAGGACAGTATGCAAGCGTAGGTGTTGCCAACCGCAACTATACCCTGCGCGGACTCTACTCCTACTCCAGCGGTTTCAATGAGAAGGGATGGGCAATAACAGCCGGTCTCACCTACCGTTGGGCTAACCAGGGATACGTAGAGGGAACCTTCTACAACGCCCTCTCCTATTTCTTCGGTGTGCAGAAGAAGTGGATGAACGGCCACTCGCTGAGCTTCTCTACATGGGGTAACCCGACAGAAAGAAGCACCCAGGGAGCTTCTACCGACGAGGCCTACTGGCTTGCCAACGACTACTACTACAACCCATACTGGGGATACCAGAACGGACACAAGCGCAACTCGAGAGTAGTGAACGACTTCGCCCCTTCTGCTATCGCTACATGGGACTGGGAAATCAACGACCAGATGAAGCTCACCACATCGGTGTTCGGAAAATACTCTATGTACAAGAGCACCAAGCTCAACTACAACAACGCAGAGAATCCGCAGCCAGACTACTGGAAGAACATGCCATCAGCCAACTACTATGTATGGGGCGACTACAAGAACGGCAACAACATGTATACCTGGGAAAACTGGAACAACGCCGTAAACTACTGGCAGGCAAGCAAGCAGAACCGCCAGATAGACTGGAACCGACTGTACTATGCCAACCAGCAAGCAGCCAAGAACGGACAGGATCTGCTCTACTATGTTCAGGCTAAGCACAACGAAAACCTGACCCTGACCCTCTCGTCCGTGCTGAACACCAAGTTGACCAAGAAATCGAACCTGGCTACGGGTATCATGCTCGGAAAGAGTACCAATCAGCACTATCAGACACTGGAAGACATGCTGGGCGGTGCCATCTTCCACAACATCAACACATATGCCCTGGGAGATTATCCTAAGACCGACCCACGTGTGCAGTACGACCTGAACACAGCCGGTCCTAACAACACAGGCAAGCTGGTTTACGAGGGCGACAAGTTCGGTTACGACTATCGCATCGACGTGAACAAGGCAAACGCATGGAGCACCTATACAGCCGAATTCTACAATATGCAGGCGATGCTGAGCGGACGTATCGGATATACCGGAATGAACCGCCGAGGCTACATGCGCAACGGTATGGCACCGAACAACAGCCAGGGCAAGAGCGGCACAGCCAACTTCCTGGACGGTGGCGTAAAGGGAAGTCTGAACGTGGATATGGGCAGAGGTCATGCCTTCAGCATAGGAGCCGGATACGAGCTGCGTGCACCGATGGCAAACACAGCCTTCATCTCGCCTGAAATCAGCAACGACTTCGTGACTAACCTCAAGAACGAGCGCATCTTCAGCTCTGAATTCAGTTACCTGTATCGCAACGCATGGCTGAGTGCCAACGTGAGCGGATACTACAGCCGACTGGAGAACGTTACGGAATGGCAGAACTTCTACAACGATGATGAGAACTCATTCACCTACGTGAGCATGACCGGACTGAAGAAAGAATACTATGGCGTAGAGGTGGGCGCTAAGATTAAGCTCACTTCATGGCTCGACCTGAAGACTCTGGGTGCTATGAGCGAGGCGAAGAACATCAACAATGTAAACGCCGTATACATGCTCTCAAAGAGTGCTGAGGTTTACCAGGACAAGGCTTACGTGATGAATATGCGCGAGAGTGGCACACCGCTCACAGTGGGAAGCATCGGTCTCGATGCCCACGTAAACGGATGGTTCGTCAACCTCAATGCCAACTACTACGACCGCATCTACCTCTCTTATTCTCCAAGCTACAGATATGAGAAGGTGCTGACCAACCGCCAGGCTGCCCACAAGGCATTCCCTGAAATCTTTGCTCCTACTACACTCGACGGTATGAGCTGGACTGAGGATGCTGTAGCCCAGGAGAAGGGTCACGGAGGATGGATGGTTGATCTGAGCATAGGCAAGAGCGTGAGACTGAAGAAGGGTTCTCTCAACTTCAACCTCATGATTACCAACCTGCTGAACAACCAGACCATCGTAACAGGCGGATATGAGCAGAACTCACGTTCAAGCTATACACTGGATGCTAACGGCAACGTGAAGAATCCACGCCTCTACCAGTTCTCTAAGAATCCTAAGAAGTATTACACCTGGGGTACCAACGGCATGTTCCAGGTATCTTACAGATTCTAAAGAGCAGTTTCTCTTTAACATAAAGAACAGGGAGCAATCCCGTTTCTCTATAACAATAAAAAGAAAGAACAATGAAAAAGATAAAATTCATAGCATTGGCATTCCTGGCACTGACCCTGGGGTCGTGTATGGGCGACGGTTATGCTGACCCAGACCTGACCGAGAAGGTGCCTGCATCTCCATGGGGCAACAACAGCCTGAGGGAGAAGAATGTGATCAGCATAGCAGATTTGAAGACCCAATTTGCTACGATTATCAACAGCGACAATGGCTACAAGCTGATTGAGAAGGACATGATGATCAAGGCGGTAGTGACGGGCAATGATGTCAGTGGCAATATCTACAACCAGGTGAGCGTGCAGGATGCATCCGGCGCTATCATCATTGCCATCAACGGAAGTGGTCTGTCGGGGTATCTTCCTGTTGGTCAGGAGATTCTCGTAAACCTGAAGGGTCTCTATATCGGAAGTTACAAGAAGTTGCCTCAGATTGGCGGTGTGAATACCAAGCTCTCAGATGGAAGTCTGGGTATGGGAAAGATAGAGCGTGCCATCTGGAACGAGCACTTCAAGATTCTGAACCCTGGCGAGGCTGATGCAAGCACGGTAGTGCCAGAGGAGTTTGACCTGACAAAGCTTACTGATGCAGCCTATATGGATGCTAACGTGGGCAAGCTGATGACCCTGAAGAAGGTGAAGTTTGCCTCTGCCAACGGTACAAACGTATGGGCACCAGATGATACCAATACGAGCCTGGAACTAATCGATGCCGAAACGGGCAAGAAGATCAGCAGCAGCAATCTAGTAGTGCGCAACTCGGGTTATTCTAAGTTCGCCAACGAGGTGGTTCCACAGGGTGTATTCGATATCACCGGTATCTTCACCCGATACAATAACACCTGGCAGATTGTGCTTCGCAGCACGGATGACCTAAAGGCATCAGAAACAGGCGGTACATTGGAGAAGCCTTATACCGTGGCTCAGGCACTGGAGAAGATCAATGCCGGTACAGCAGGCGATGCAAAGGTTTATGCTACCGGTATCATCGTAAAGGTGAAAGATGTAGATACTGGCACGTATGGTAACGGTACATTCGTTATCTCTGACGACGGTAAGGATACAGAAGGCAAGACTCTCGAGGTATTCCGTTGCTTCAACATCGATGGTGCAAAGTGGACAGAGGAAACCAAGGGTATCCTTGTACCAGGCAAGAAGGTGGTTGTATCAGGCACCCTGCTTGATTATAACGGCACCAAAGAGATTAAGGGTGGCAATCTCATCTCTATCAAGTAATTACTGATTATCAAAATAGTAACAATATTTAAAAAGACAATAATATGAAAAAGTATATATTTTCAGTTTTGATGGCGGCTATGGCAGCCTTCACATTCATTAGCTGTGAGGACGTACCTGAGCCTTATACACTGCCTACTCAGCCTGGTGCTCCAACCACTCCTGAGGTGGCAACACAGGGTACAGAAGCCAGCCCTTATACTGTGACTGACGCTAAGACAGTTAAGACAGGCACCGGCAAATATATTAAGGGTTACATTGTAGGTTATGTACCAGACAAGGCACTCAATGAGGCTATCTTCGGTGATGCATCAAGTGCTGAGACAGCTCCAACAAACATTCTCCTCGCTGCCAAGGCTGACGAGAAAGAGGTTAACAACTGTATGCCTATCCAGTTGCCAGCCGGCGATCTCCGCACTGCTCTCAACCTGAAGGATAACCCAGGTAATCTGAAGAAAGAACTCATCATCTGCGGTAATATCGAAACCTATTTTGGAGCTACCGGTTTGAAATCTGCAACATACGCTAAGATTAACGGTAAGGAGATTGGTAAGAAGCCAGGAGATACTACCCCAGGCACAGATTTGAAGGGAGAAGCTAACGGAGATGGTTCTGAGGCAAACCCATTCAACAGTGTAGCTGCCCAGAAATATACCGCAGCCCTGGAGGCTGGTAAGGCTACCGACAAGGAGTTCTACATCAAGGGTAAGGTACAGAGCATCAAGGAGCAGTTCTCTGCATCCTACGGCAACGGATCATTCTATATTGCCGATGATGCCAACAGCACCCAGTTCTACATCTTCCGCATCTACTACTTCGGTGGCGAGAAGTGGAAGGAAGGCGACATGACACTGAAGGAAGGCGACGAGATTGTGGTTTGCGCTAAGCTCATCAACTACATGGGCAACACCCCAGAGACCAACCAGGGCGGTAAACTCATTTCTGTAAACGGTAAGACCAGCGCTGGCGGAGGTGAGGTTAAGCCAGACCCAGACCCTAAGCCAGATCCAACACCAGGCGAGGTAGCAACAGGCGAGAATGGCGGCTTCGAGAACTGGACTGATGGTAAACCAACCAACTGGAAAACAGCTTCTACAGCAGGTAATGCTACCCTTTCTCAGAGCGAAGACGCTCATAGCGGCAAGTACTCAGTAAAAGTAGGCGGATCTGCTAGTGCGAACAAGCGCTTAGGCTATAAAGAAATAACACTCAAGGCTGGCGAATACAAAGTTAAGTTCTATGCTAAAGCCGTAACAGAAAAAGGCGCTTCTGTCCGTCCAGGTTTTGTTCCTGTTACAGATGGAAAAGTAGGCAATTATATATATGGTGATTACGTTAACGAACTCAAGAATACAGAGTGGAAACTAGTAGAACAAACACTCACAATTTCTGCTGATGGCACATACTGCTTCGTCATTATGAATGCACAGAAGCCAGGCGGTGATGTTCTCATCGATGACTTCACTGTAACATTTGGCAGCACAGCGATTATCAAGTAATTCCCTAAGTAGATATTATATATTAGAGAAAAATACCAATCCCCACCGTCCTCGACACAAACAGAGGCGATGGGGATTTCTTTTCATTCATTAAGTCAGGAGGGAACACGAACCTACGTATTATGCTCATTTCTAAAATATTTCTTAAAAAGAAGAAGAAAAATTTGGTGGTTTCAGGAAAAAAGCGTAACTTTGCAGCCTGAAATTGATAACAGGCTATAATGGGCATGCCCCGATAAGGGACACGAAATGATGCAACAAGCATCCCCATGACGTCTAATTTTAATAACCCAATAAAAATAAAAAAGAAAAATGAAAAAAGGTATTCATCCAGAGAATTATCGTCCTGTAGTATTCAAGGATATGTCTAACGGCGATATGTTCCTCTCTCAGTCTACATGCAAGACTAACGACACTGTTGAGTTCGAAGGCGAGACTTATCCAGTTGTTAAGATTGAAATCTCTAGCACATCTCACCCATTCTACACAGGTAAGAGCAAGCTCGTTGATACAGCGGGTCGCGTGGACCGCTTCATGAACCGTTACGGCAAATTGAAGAAGTAATAATATACCTTTTTTATAAGGATATATTTATTATCGCAAAGATACTGAGTGCATTCCAGCGTAGTTGCATATACGTAGGAATGCACTTTTTTTCTCTATTCTATCCTCATGCAATCGATTTCTACATACATTATTATATAGAAAGTACTTAATCTTTAACTTCAAAACATTATCGAGAATTATGAAGCATACTAAGTTTTTTATCTTCGCGCTCGTTGCTGCGATGACGTTCTCTGCCTGCGGTACTGACGATACCCTGCAGTTCTATTATCCTGAAAACGGCGGTAATACCGGTGGTGGAAGCACAGGTGGCAATACCGGTGGTGAGTCAACCGATAAGAACAATACAAACAAGAATGTGGCTACTGCCAACATGCCACAAGTAGTAAGAAACGCTATCGGTGGTCTGGAGTTCCCAAAGCTCAAGAATAATGGTACCAGCTATGCCATCGTTCACATGGATAATACAACAGATTCAGTGAACTATTCTACAGAATGGGATGACAACATGAAGAGCCAGAGATGGAGCTGCTATACTTTCAATACTGTCAATAAGATTAAAAAAGTAGATAGATGGAAACCTAATCAGGGCGAGCAAAAATACCCATGGGATACAGATTTGAAAGAGCAGTGGGGAATCACAGACTTCACAGAGGATCCTACTCCTACAATCCAAGGTTTTGACCATGGTCATATCTGCCCTGCTGATGACCGCAAGCTCAATCTGACACAGCAGAAACAGACTTTCTTCATGACCAACATGCAGCCTCAATATGCCAAATTCAACCAGCAAGGAACATGGTATAATATGGAAAGAGTACTGGGTACACTGGCTCCAAAGATTGACTCTGATACCCTGTTTATCGCAAAGGGAGGAACAATTGACCCGGTTGGCAGCGAGAGTAATCTCCTGGGCTGGAAGAAGAATGGTGCTTCTAGCGAAACAAAGAAACCAGGCTATATCCCAATACCAAAATATTTCTTTGTTGCCGTGCTGAAGAAAGAGTATAACCAGAAGACCAAGCAGTATACCTACAGTGCCTTCGGCTTTTGGTTCCCTCATGAGGACAAGGTATTTGATAAGAAGAACGATGAGCTCGGCAACTATGTCGTAAACATCAAGACGCTGGAAGACAAAACCGGCATCGACTTCTTCTGTAATCTCCCTGATGAAATAGAGAAGAATGTTGAAAACCAAGATGCAGAAGTTCTCAAGAAACTTTGGGGCTTTAAATAAATCAGGCTATATACAAACAAAGAATCCGCTCTCTCAAATCAATGAGTGAGCGGATTTCTTTTGTTTATATCATCATCTTCCCGGCAACTTCTTGATTGCATGTGGCATGAATGCCCTGCCGGTAGCCTTACCGAAGCTAGGAGCTACGGAATCGGTAGCAGCAGAACGGGTCTTCTTACGGGCTCCACTCGGATCGTAGCGCACTAAATCGATTTGCATCACATCACCCTTAGCCTTACCTGTTCCTATCATATAACCATAGAACACATCACGGCCCTTTTCATCACCCAGATAGAAACCATACTGCTTAGCACCTGCATCCATCACATAGGTAGCACCCGTATCATTATAACGGATATAAATATCACCATTCTTATCGATATACCAGGTAAACTTCAGAGTCTGGGATTCATTGCTTCCATCATCGGCATAATCCACTTCTACACCATTACCGCTGAGCGAGTTAACCTTATCACCCGCCTGATAGAACGTCATCTCAGCATTGAAACTGTAGTTATTGCGAGATTGGCCGTCCTCTGCAAGTTCAGAGAGCATCACAGAGCCTCTCCAGTCGCCTGTAAGAGTCTGAGCCTCCGACAGCAGGTAATCATTCTGAGAGCCGTTAGAACCGTTGTTCCAGTCGTCCTGGTTCCATCCCCAGCCACCATGATTATAGTCATCATACCAGTAATAATCATCATGCCAATAATTATCATCATCACATGAGGTAAATGAGAAAGATGCTGCAGCTATCGCCATCCACATCCATATCCGATTAACCTTTTTCATATCAATTTATCAGTTAAGTTATTTATATTCTTATATCTTCTAATTATTGAGCTCTCGAAGAACAGCATTCTTTCTTGAACCCGATGCAAAGGTAGTAGATTTTTCGTCTGCATCAAAGGGGAAAAGGATACAAACTGAGGGGGAAATCCCTATTCTTTCAAAAACAACCGCCTTTTTGATGATATTTCTCTTTGCCTAGAGTGGTATTTCTCTCGGTTTTGATGATATTTCTTTCTCTATATCAAAGTTTTAACACCTTCTTAACACATCGTATCGATATTTTTCGTATCTTTGCATCATAAATAAGTAATTATTCAAAGAACATGCTTTTAGCACAAAGCAAATTCTAAGAATGCGCTCAAAAAATGAGTTTCAACAGTTTATTAATTATACGTTAAACTTTTAAAATTATTAAGTTATGAACAAATTTTTACGCTATTCATTATCATTGGTTCTGGCGTTCGTAGCTAGCGTTACATTTGCAGGAACAACTCCTTACAAAGTATTGACTTTCCCTGATGAAGGTACTGAAGGCAAGACAATCGGTGCTTATGACAAAACCTGGAAGGCTACAATCGGAGAAGATGTTTGGACTATTGAGAATTTCAACTCAAACAAGTGGAACAACAACTGGAACTTCATCAAATGCGGAAGAAAGAATGTCACATCTATTGCTTCCATCACTTCACCTGCTATTGATCAGCCAATCAGCAATATTGTCTTGACCATAGACAATATTACTAAAGATAAGATCAATTCTATCAAGTTGCAGGTAGCAACTGATGCTGACTGTAACAATGTAACTGAAGTAATCTCTGCCAAGATTGAAGATGGAGACCTGATTTTCAAGCCAACCAAACCTGCAGCAAACAATTACTATAAGTTTATCTTTGACTGCCAGGCTGGAAGTAAGAATGGTTTGATTCAGGTTTCTAAGATTGCATACTATAAGGTAGGCGATACTCCTGAAATCGTAGACATTACAAACACAGCAGAAACTGCTTATACCATTGCTAAGGCTAAGGAACTGATTGATGCAGGTAAAGGCTTGAGCGAAAATGTATATGTTAAGGGTATCGTATCTCAGGCTAGTGAAAGCTTAAATGATACATACGGCAGCCTTTCTTACTACATTTCTGACGATGGTACAACAGAAAATGAATTGAAGGTTTACGGTGGTCTTTCTTTCGATGGTAAGAAATTCACTTCTATAGATGACATCAAGGTGGGTGACGTAGTTGTTGTTTATGGTAAGCTTACGAAGTATAAAACTACTTATGAGCTTGATAAAAACAACATTCTCATCTCTCTGAATGGTAAAACTACCGGCATCACTAACATTACAACAGATGAAGCTGCAAAGAACGCTCCTGTTTACAACCTCGCAGGCCAGAAGGTAACCAAGGCTTACAAGGGTGTTGTCATCAAGAACGGAAAGAAGATGATTCAGAAGTAATCAAATTCAAAACAACATATCCCTACTACTCCCCCGATATTCATTTATCGGGGGAGTTTTTTTGTTAGGCATAACATTAGAAGGAACCACAAGCAAATCAACCAAATATTACCCCTATAACATGAAAAGTGGAATAATTTAATGCAATAACATAAAAAAATACACCTAAAACTACGATATCTCATTTATTTTCACTACCTTTGTTGCGATTAATAAACGTATACGAATAAAAATGATGAAAAGAAAATTATATATCACCCTATTAGGACTGCTCTCTACCATTATGACAGCAGCTGTACCCTACTGCGATGTGAGAAAATTCTCTATCACAGACGGACTCGCTGCCAACACCATCTCAGACCTCAAGCAAGGTAAAGACAACCTCATGTGGTTCAGTACATGGAACGGACTGTCGTTCTATGACGGCTACAAGTTTCATACTTTCAGAGACAACCCGGATGATATTGACGTTCTGTCAACCAACCGTATACTGAAAATAGAACCATCCTATAACAACAACGTGTGGTGTATCACATACGACCACAAGCTCTACGTATACGATACCCACTTCTGCCGGTTCTTTGCTGTTGGACAGAAATTCAACGAACTGTTCAACATCGACCTGTGCGTGAGCCAGGTATACTCTATGAAAAACGGAGCTACATGGTTTACTTCAGAAGATGGAAAATACATCATCCGATCAGTAGGAAAAACCTTTGATGAGCGGAACATAGAACTCATCAAAGTAGGAGAAAAGGGACTCAGAAGCGGAAATGTATGGTACATCCATCAAGATATACACGGAAGAGAATGGGTGCTTACCGACAAAGGCGCATACATATATCATTCGAAAATTCCAAGCAAACTGCCTTTCAAATGGCTCAGAGGGGTGGGAGAAGATGAGTTCCTGGCAACTGAAGACGGTAAACTGGCAAAATATGACCTGCAGAACCGACTCACCATGATACCAATGCCAGAAGGCGTAACCCGTATCAACCAACTGAAAAATACAGGTTACCAACTCCTGCTGGCAACCAACCTGGGTGTGGTCATCTACAACCCGCGTACCTTCAAGTTTGATATCATCAACGTACAGAGCCCGAGTCAGCCTCTGGCAGAGGTAAAGAAGATTTATACCGATGATTTCGGCATGGTATGGGCATTCACTGACGGCATGGGAGTAACCCTCGTCAATCCGAAGACCGGAGAGAAACAGTGGCTCTTTGCCGACCAGGACGACCCGATGGACCGTACAACCTGCGAAAGCAATTTCATCACACAAGATGAACACAAGACCCTCTGGGTTGTGCCTAGAGGAGGAACCTTCAGTTATTTTGACCGCAAGGCAGGAAAACTGGTGCCTTATCTGCTGAGAAGCAATTCATCGGGCAACTACCGCATACAGAAGATTACGAAATATGTACTCTCAGACCAGGGAATCCTCTGGCTGACAGGCTCTCACGACCTGACACAGGTAGTCTTCAAATATCACCCTTACATTATCAACAAGCTGGATGTGGGCGAAGACGAAGTGTTCTCGGTGAATGCATCGCCAGACGGACATATCTGGGCTGGTTATTACAATGGTATAATCCAGGTGCTCAACGCATCCTACCAAAGCATCGGATACCTGTCGCCAAGCGGACAGATTGTGCCACAGCAAGTAAACTTCGACGAGAAGGGCATCATGTCTATCCACTTCGATATCAAGGGAAGAGCATGGATAGGAACCAACGGAAATGGTGTCTATCTGATAGATAAAATGCAGGTAAGACACTTTGTTTATGATGCCAACAACCCGTCATCGCTACCGTTCGACAAGATACAAGACATTGTAGCCGACCGCACCGGACGCATCTGGATAGGTACCTACGGAGGTGGGCTGGCACTTGTTAACGAGGCGGCAGACGGCAGTATCAGCTTCATCAGTAAACGAAACGGACTGCCTTGGGAGAAACAGCACTACGACCGCATACGCCGCATCTGCTGCACCACTACGGGAACCATTCTTGTAGGAACTACAGATGGTCTCATCACCTTCAGTGATGCCTTTACAAACGCAAGAAAGATCAATTACCACAAGACCTACTACATACCGAACGATACAACTAGTCTGGCTGCAAACGATATGAACAATATCATGGAGCACACCAGTGGCAAGATGTATATCTCGCAACAGGGCGGTGTGATGGAAGAGATTGTGAGCAAATCGCTCCTGCAAGACAACCTGAAGATGAAATACTTCCATGCCATCGATGTTAACGAAGGCATCGTACAGGGCATGGTAGAAGACAACCAGGGAAGAATCTGGGTAATCAGAGAATCGAGTATCGACTGCGTAAACCCGAAAACGGGCCAGTGCAACGTGTTCGGACCTAACGATTTCGACTTCAACATGTCGTTCTCGCAAAGCCGTCCTTACCACGATCCGGCAAGCAACAACATCTCGGTAGGTACCCCGATGGGACTGATTACCTTCAATCCGGCTACGCTGAAGAAGAGCAACTACCAGCCTAAAGTCATCTTCTGTTCCCTCCACTATAGCGGAGAGAAAGAGTCAGAACCTATCCTGCACAAGGAAAAAGTGGTGATTCCTGCCAACAAGCGAAATCTGACCATCACCTTCGCATCGCTCGACTATCAGCGCAAGTATCAAACCAAATACCTCTATCGCATAGATGGTTATACAGCTCCAGGAGAGTGGATATCGAACGGAAGCAGCAATGTCATCGGCTTCAACCGTATCAGTCATGGCGATTACGTACTCAAGGTGAAAGCCACCAACTCTCAAGGTGTATGGAGCAAGTATGTGGCAGAACTGCCTATCGAAGTGCGCCCTACCTTCTGGGAAAGCATCTGGTGCAAATTTCTGATGCTGCTTCTGCTCTTCGGTATCGTAGGCACAATCTTCTATACCTACAACCAGCGCCAGCGCGAGAACGTAACCCACGAGATGAGCGTGATGAAGAACGAGTTCTACAACGATGCAGCCAACCGTCTGAGAACCCCTCTAACGCTCATTGGAGCTCCGGTAAAAACCGTTTTGGATACCGAACCGGGTATCACCCGAAAGGGCAAGGAACTGCTGAGAATGGTAGTAGACAATGCCAACGAAATGCTGGTAATGCTGGACAAGGTTCAGAGATACGGCAACACGGCAGGCTTCCATACGAACAGTGGTCTGACCGAGGAAGATTACGACCTGGCAGAAAGAGAAAAAGCGAATGGCCAGATTGACGACCGCAATGCATCTGACTATCTGGAAGAAGTAAATAAACAGAAAGAAGAAAAGGATGCAGAGGCTGAACGCCTGGAAGAAATGGGCAAGGAACAGGAAACTGCACAGGAAGAAGCGGAACAAAAAGACCAGACGGTACTGGTAGTAGAAGACAATGCCGACCTGCGCAAGTTCCTCTACAGCATTCTCTCGCCTACCTACAACGTGCTGCTTGCAGAGAACGGAAAGACTGGCTTGGTGATGGCGCGCAAGGAAACGCCCGACTTTATCCTTACAGACGTTACCATGCCTGTGATGGATGGTTTGTCGATGATTCACGAGATTAAGCAGGATACCACCCTCAACAACATCCCAGTGATGATTCTCTCGGCCAAGGCAAGCGTAGAAGACCAGCAGCGAGGCTTTGATGAAGGTGTTGATGCCTATATCACCAAGCCATTCTCTACCCCTTATCTGCTCGGCCGAATAGAGGCTATACTCACCCAGCGCCGCAACATTCAGATGGATGTCATCAGAAAGCTGAAGGAAACTGGCGATAAAGATGCCATAGCAGCCCTGCGAATACTGCCTGCAGCAGCTCCTCAGCCTGCTCTTAACCAGGCTGAAACTAGTGCCGAGAATGAAGCGGTTGACCCAAACAGCGAGCTGGCATTTATGGCGGCACAGATTCAAGACAGAACCATGTTGCGTGTCTTCAGGTTTGTTGTTGAAAATGCAGGCAACCCGGAGCTCAAGATTGATGACATCTCGAACGAAATCGGTATGAGCCGAAGCGTACTATATAATAAGGTGAAAGCAACGACCGGAATGACACCGGTAGACTTCGTTCGCCATATACGTATCAAGAAGGCATGCGAGATATTGCGCAATACAGACGATACACTGACCAGTATCGCCTTCGCAGTAGGTTTTACTGACCCTAAGTATTTCTCGAAGGTATTCAAGAAAGAAACGGGTATCGTGCCTACTGAATACCGAAACAGAACGCAGGGATAGCCCGCATCATTACAGATGAAAGCAGTCATCATTACTGATGGCTGCTTTTATCTGTATTGACAAAAAAGTAATACATATTATAGGACATATCTTCAGTTGTTGTCGGGCACAGTCTTCTTCGTTATCGCACACAGCAAAACGTTCAAACAAGGAAAAAAGCAGAATAGTCATAAAATTGAGACGTTTTGCTTTGTTTTTTGACCGAATATTGCAAAAAAGTACAAAAACAGGAGGGTATTTGATTATTTTTCCTTTTTTACTGAAAAAAAACTGAAAAAAAGTTTGGTGTTACAAGAAAATGTAGTATCTTTGCAACAAGTTCTTAGAAAAGTTAAATGATAGATTAATCGTAAACCTCTTTTTCTTTGTTTTTTTGAGGAAAAAGAGGTTAAGAAAAAGGAATGCAGGGTTTGTGAAAATCCTGCATTTTTTATTTTTATAACTTTCATGCAGGCCGTTATGTAGTCTTATAATCTACACACCTTTCTATTCACAAACCCAATTATCTACGGAATCTATATACTCTTAACTGCGATACTATCTACATTATATATATTACGCACAGAACTTTCGCATGTGGTTCAAGTACGGGCTGAAGGCCCAAAAGCTCCTAGCCCAG
>OMDO01000025.1_pt1 | contig 93990 bp, 69 predicted proteins | sample 1674051 | NCBI WGS metagenome assembly OMDO01 (sample SAMEA103958138, study PRJEB25191) | human gut metagenome | biome: human-associated habitat [ENVO:00009003]; feature: intestine environment [ENVO:2100002]; material: feces | place: Germany | collected 2013/2015 | reverse complement strand
GCCGCACCTTCCCGCCATGCCACTCTTCCAGCGGATATTCCCCGATCATATCATAGTTTTCATGGTTTCCCTGTACCCACAGAATGGTGTAAGGTTTCTCCGCAAAATTTTTACAATGATACTCAAAAGTTTTATCCTTCGCCCAGCACAGTCCAAAATCTCCGCAGATAATGATGTAATCTTCTTTTGTCAGTTCCATGCCGGTTCTCCGTAATCTTTTCGCGGAAAATCTTGTGAAATCCCCGTGGGTATCTCCCGTTATGTAAATCATACTGCTCTTCCTGTGCACCTTCTCTTCCATTCCGCACTATGCGGCATTTCCCCAGATATGACTAGAAGAGGGCACCAGGTCCTCTTCTACCAAAAGCTCCATCGGGCTTACACGATACAAAATAGCTAAAGCAATCAAATTGTCGGCCTGGGGAAAGCACTTTCCGGCTTCCCATTTATACACGGCCTGCGTAGATTCAAAGCCCATGTATTCCATGACCTGCTTCACGGAGATCTTCCGCTCCTGACGGATTGCTCTCATCCGGGCGCCGCTGGCCACAATGTCAAAATGCGGTCTTTCCATCATACGCCTCCTTCCGATGCCGTACAGCATCCAGTTGCATATCAGTCTTTCCGTAGACTTTTACTATAACACAAAGAATCTCTTTTGCCTATTAACCGTTGGTTAAATTATCACAAAATTTCCTACCAGTACTGTTCTCCCCAGTATCTGGCCAGAATCCTCTCCATGTTGGCTCTCCCCACCGGGTTGGCCGTATGGATCTCCACCGGATAAAAGGTCTCACGTTCTGCCAGCCATAATTTCATAGTCCTCTCTCCCACATCATTTCCAGGTTATCTTCCGTTCCGGGCAGCACTGCGCATATCCTGTCCGGTAACAATATCACGCGTTTCCCGCACTGAGGGCATACTGCCGTATGGAATGTCTCTCCGGTCTCTACAGACCGATATTTTTTGATCGTCGGTCCCTCTTCGACATCCATCCACATGAAACGATGGCTGCAGGAAGGACAAATCACTTCACGTACCTGCATTTTTGTTCCTCATCCTATGGGCTCTCTTGCTCTCTCCTTGCTGTAGGATAATATTAGCATACTGCATGGAAAGAAATACTGTTTTAGGTAAAGTTTACAGGAGTTATTCCAATCATTGTGTGTGATAAACTTCCATACCTGACTTGCCAATGTTATATCACCACACCACAACAATGATCTACTTCATGCTGGATGATCTGGGCTGTCCAGCCGGTGTATTTGCCATGCTGTTTCCTGAAATTGCTATCCAGGTAATCCACTTCAATCTCTTCGTATCTCGTGCAGGGTCTCACACCTTCCAGTGACAGACATCCTTCCTCTGTCTGGTACGGACGCAGCTTTTTCGTGATCACCGGATTGATCATGGCAAACTGAAACGGGCCTGCTGCCACTGCAATAATATTTTTCCGAACCCCTATCATATTTGCCGCCATTCCGACACAATGATCCAGATTCGCTCTCAGAGTATCCAGCAGATCTGTCACTACCTGTGCGTCCACCTCCGTGGCATTCTCGGATTTCTGTGTTAAAAACATTGGATCGCGTGTGATTTTCTTTATCATTTGTTTTACACTCCTTCCATATAAGCTTTACATTCCCATTTCTTCTATCTCTTTTAACATAAATTCTTCTAGTTTCTTCTTGTCAGGTAAATGCAACATATAAGTTGAAACAAATAATTGGTTATCCATTCCAGATAATGCATATTCTACCATCTGTGAGCCTTTATCTGTACAAAGTAGTATTCCTACTGGAGGATTATCTCCTTCTGTCATCTCATTTTTCTTATAATATCCTACATAAGCATTAAGCTGTCCCAAATCCTCATGTTTGAACTCATCATTCTTAAGTTCAATAATAACATTGCAATGTAAAAGACGATTATAAAAAACAAGGTCAATAAAATAATATTTATCATCTATTATAATTCGCTTTTGTCTTGCCTCAAAACAGAATCCCTCTCCAAGTTCTAACATAAATTCCTGCAAATGATCCATAAGAGCCTGTTCTAAATCAGATTCTGACACAGCATCCCTTGCATCAAGTCCCAAAAATTCAAATGTAAATGGGTCTTTTATTGATAGCATTGTTCCATTTGCATTATCAACAGATTTTTTTAATAAAAGCTCTGGTTTTTTACTTATGCCAGCTCTTACATAAAGGTTAGTTTTTATCTGTCTGCGGAGTTCTCTTACATTCCAGTTGCATTTCATACACTCTGTTTCGTAAAAAAATCGTTCAAACGCATCATTTAATACCATAATTTCTCGAATATGGGAAAAAGACAAGTTATTAACTAAAACATCTGGATCTGTGACAAATTCGTTCGACACTGTCGAACTTTTTCCAAAATCTGGTAATTTAAATTCGCTCGACACTGTCGAACCAATTTGAGGATATACTTTATAAAACTGTCTACAAGCCTTAAAAAGCGTATAATTCATTCCTTTTTGATCAATTTGTTTTTCCAAATTTTTCAAAAGATGAGAACCATATTCTGCTCTGTCGCTGCCATCTTGTTCGTATTCAACTATATAATAACCAATCGCCCAATTGCGTAATGTCATGAGCTGATTTACAGCACTTTTTGCTGCTGAACTTGCTTTATCATTTATTTGCTTAATACTATCTGCAAGCAGTTCAAATTCCATTGCATTACGTATAATCCAATTATCCTCTTTTGAGGGTAATGGATTATTCTCCTTTCTCCCAAACTCTTGGGTTTTATTGAATACTCCATTATAATACTTAAAGCACTGTGGATCTGTACCTATAGCTTTACAGCTTTGACTGTTCGGAGGTGACTCAGACCACAGCTTTTCGTCTATTACTGGTAATTAGTTTGTTAACGCTCGACGTTTTTATTTACGTGATTACACAGCCGAATTCTCTGTGGAAGACAACAGTGCTAAAATATTTATTCAGGAGGTTTTTTCTATGCCCATGTACTTTGTTGGAATTGATATTTCCAAGTACAAACATGATTGCTGCATCATTTCTGCAGCCGACCAGCAGATTATTTCTAAATTTACCATCACTAATGACAAAGATGGCTTTGAACAACTGCTTACTGCTCTTAATTCTCTCTCCAATCCTGAGGATATAAAAATAGGGTTTGAATCAACTGCCCATTATGCCCTCAATCTTGAACTCTTCCTTGAGAATGCCCACCACAGCTTCATGGAAGTTAATCCAGTTCTCATCAAGGGATACAAAAAGTCTACAACTTTAAGGCGAACCAAAACCGATTCTGTTGACTGCGAATCAATAGCCCGGTGGTTAATTACCGTTGAGTACAAACCCCATTCAAAAGGATTTTACCACGCTTATTCCCTAAAGTCACTAACTCGTTTGCGTGACAGGCTAATTCGTCAGCGTTCTTTTTATCTTGTTAAGATAACTAATGTTTTAGACCATACCTTTCCGGAATTTAAACCATTCTTCAATGAACGGCTTTCTAAAACAGCTTTGTATCTTCTTGAAAACTACGGCTCCGCTGAAAAAATGGCTCGTATGAACTCTGCTTCCTACGATAAACTCCGCTGTATTTCCAGAGGTAAGTTTTCTATCCAGCAGTTCCTTCGTCTTAAAGAGCTTGCTGCTAACACTGTCGGTGTCAATAATTCTATATTCGATTTAGAATTAAACACTTTATTGACACTATACAAATCTCTTTCCGATGAAATAAACACTTTGGAAACTGAGATTATTAAACTTATCGAAGAAGTACATCCTCACTATATGTCTATCCCTGGTATTGGTCCCATTTCAGCCGCTGTTATTTACGCTGAATACGGTGATATATCCAACTTTTCCAATCCCGGTCAGATGCTTGCATTTGCCGGAATTGAACCCGGAATAAACGATTCTGGAACAGAATCCCACGGTGGACGAATGGTAAAACACGGTTCTTCACAACTCCGTTACGTTCTTCTTAACGCCTGCTTACCCTTAATACGTTTTGACTTAACCTTTGCAACTTATTATGAAAAGAAACGTGCAGAAGGCAAGAAACACAGGGTAGCGATTACTCACGTAGCAAAGAAACTGATTAGAGTCATCTATGCATTGGAGAGGCAGGATGTAGACTTTAACGCTCAGAAACTACGCTAATATCTACCTTACATATATTTATCTGTTCCATCTGAAATACGATATTTTCAGATGGTCTGTTAAAATTACCCATTTTTAGGTCACAAATGTTTTTCAAAAAACACTTGACTGTTTATAGTTTGTCACCTCCAATACATTTTCCTAAGACTATTATAAATTCGCATAGACACAGTATACCACAGCTCCTATATCTATGCGATTTCTTTTTTATTGTTTTTGCCGATAAGCACTCATCTTCTCCACAGTAACTTCCGGATAGAAGTAAGTAAGAATCGTTGCTTTCGGAACTCCTGCAGCTAATGCTTTCTTCACCTCTTCTTTCTGCTCCGGTGTATACGACCAGTGCAACATTCTATTTGTGATTGTATCCTCCCACTTAGGCTTTTCCCTCTCAGGATTCCTTACAGGCTTAGCTCCAGCACTTCCATTAGACGCATTTGCACTGTCAGCAGCATCAGACTTCTGTGATTCATCGACATACTCAAGCTCATTTGCCTGTTCTCTGTCTATCTTTGCTTTCTGCTCTGCTTCATCCTGCATGGAGAATCTTCTGCTTAATTCCGCATCACCAAGCATCATAAACTGCTCATAGGTAAGAGAATCAATATACACATTCTCGCCCTTATCCTTCAGTTTTTCATAATACTTAACTGCCTTATCTGACAGAATCTCAAATGGTGGACCGATAAGATTATCTGTTCCCCTTATCTGATGGACATAAGGCTCTCCCTTGCCATCTGCTGTCTGGTTAAACATCGGATGATTGAATGGTATGAACTTATTGTCCATGATAGGATCAAAGCCACGGATAAAGATAATACACTTTTTGTTATCCAGCTTTCTGACCTCATCGGGTGTGAATAGTTCTCTTCCTAATACATCATAGTTTCTTGAAGAGCTTCCCTGTCTGCCCTTTGTCTCTCCGCTTGATTTCTTATCAATCGTACCTTTTCCAAGCAGCTCCGACACATACTTGTGCGTGCTCTGCTCATTGCCGCCAAGGTAGATGAAAGTATCGCAGTTGCCGGGAATTGTCTCCCAGGTATCTTTGAAAAGTGCCTTTAACTGGGCAAAGTTCTGAATGATGATAATACTTGAAATCTCACGGCTTCGCATTGTCGATAACAGCGAACAGAAGTCATCGGGCAATGCGACATTCGCGAACTCATCTAACATAAAAGTCACATGAATCGGAAGTCTGCCACCACAGTTAAAATCCGCCTGATAGTACAGTTCCTGAAATATCTGCGTGTATAACATACCAATAATAAAGTTATAGGATTTGTCACTATCAGGGATTACACAAAAGAGTGCTGTCTTTGTCTCACCATCTCCATTGACTCCAATACCTATATCGGAAAGATTCAGCTCATCTTTTGAGAGCAATCGTAATACCTGCTTATTCTCAAGAAATGCAAGTCTTGAGTTGGCACTGATTGGATAGGTTACAATTAACTGGACAGATTTTTTAAGGTCATATAATCTATAATAAATACACGAAGGAGCACTCTTTATGACCGAACAAAAACAACGACGAAAACCTCGCAAATATACAGATGAATTTAAACAGCAACTGGTGGAACTATATCGTTCCGGCAAACGCAGATGTGATATCTGCCGTGAATATGACATTGCTACTTCCCTGTTTGACAAGTGGGTAAAGCAGGCATCCAATTCCGGTTCTTTCCATGAAAAAGATAACCGGACTCCGGAGCAGGAAGAACTGATCCGGCTTCGGAAAGAAAACCAGCAGTTAAGAATGGAAAATGATATTTTAAAACAAGCGGCGCTGATCTTAGGACGAAAGTAAATGTGATTAAAGCAAATGCCCACAAATACTCTGTATCAGCAATGTGCCGCGTCCTACAGGTAAACAGAAGCACCTATTATTATGAAGCAGCAGCAAAAAAAGATGAATCAGAACTCACTGCAGACATTCAGGAAATTTTTAGAAAAAGCCGGAACCATTATGGTACACGAAAGATCAAGAAAGAACTGGCTGATTGCGGGAAACAGGTATCAAGACGCAGGATTGGACGGATTATGAAACAGGAAGGTCTGGTATCAAGCTATACTACAGCACAGTTTAAACCGCAAAAAGACAGATGTAATGAATCAAAAGTAGAGAATGTGTTGAACCGACAATTTCAAAACCAGCCATACCGCAATGTAGTGGTAAGTGATTTGACCTACGTAAGGGTAGGAAACCGCTGGAATTATATTTGTGTACTGATTGATCTTTTTAACAGGGAGATTATTGGATACAGTGCAGGAGAACATAAAACAGCAGAACTTGTAAAACAGGCATTTATGAAAGTAGACGGAAATCTGTCGGAAATCCATATTTTCCACACAGACCGTGGAAATGAATTTAAAAACGAGACAATTGAAGAACTGTTAGAAACGTTCCATATGGAACGCTCCCTGAGCCATAAGGGATGTCCTTATGACAATGCAGTGGCAGAAGCTACGTTCAAGATTATAAAAACAGAATTTGTATGGAATGAAACATTCCATACGCAGGAAGAACTGAAGATAAAACTATGGGATTATGTAAACTGGTATAATCATCACCGCATACATTCTTCCTTAGGGTATCAAACGCCTGTACAATATCGGAAAAATAACCTAAAAAAATTTGTCTGAAAAAGTGTTGACAATCCAAACCAATATTGACAATATCACTACGATAAGTATGCCGGGAAGCCTATAGATTCCGGAGAGCCTTCGGGTGAGGTGATCCGCTGGTACCGTGTCAGAAAGACATGGGCGGACAGTAAGACGCAGAAGGGAGCCTATAAGATTCTGGATAATGCGAAGAAGTGCACAGAGCAGAACCAGGGATATAAGGTTTTTGATGCAGACGGAAAGGTTGTGTATGAGCCTAAGGCGGCAGAGCCTGAGGTGAAGGTGCCGTTTCTGGTGAGAGTCAGTGTGCCTGATCTCAATATAAGAACTGGTCCCGGTACTGATTATTCGAGGACAGTATTGTATACTGGGATCGGAACCTTTACGATTGTTGAGGTTAAGGAAGGAAAGGGTTCCTCGGAAGGCTGGGGAAGGTTAAAGAGCGGTGCGGGATGGATCGCATTGTCGCTGGTGAAAAAACTTTAATAACATTGGATAAAAGGCTAGTAAAGAATTCATTCTTGGGTTCTCTACTAGCCTTTTTTTTGTTGCCTTAATAGGATAAATACCCTTAAAAAAATGACTTACGCAGATGTGTTAGAGTTGGTTTATCGACAGAGGAAAAACAAATCATAAAGATCAAACAGATGCTTAAAAAAATGGTTTTATAAGATGTCGTATTATCAAGTCATAACAGATAAGGCAGTCGCTGTACAAACAGCGAGGAAAGGAGAATCACTATGAATAATATCTTAGGTGAAAATGAAGAGCTTATGGATGAAAAACTGACAGAAGAAATGGAAGAGAGAGCAAATCGTGATGAAGGAAATGAGGGAATGGAGGCTCCTGAAGCAGCAGGTTTACTTGATTTCCTTGCAAGAATGAAGGGAATTATGCCGGAAGGAGAAGATGACGACGAAGAGGATTCTGATGGAATGGATGCTAATGATTATCATAATAAGGCTGTTGAATTCTCTCGTAGAGGAAAGTTTAGACAAGCGATTGATTTGTGCGTAGAGGGATTAGATCATTATCCCAATAATGTGGATCTCATCGCAGATACTATAAAGTATTGCTCCGAATCCGGAGATATGGAAAAAGCTGCTGAGTTCTTTCAGGTCTTGAAACAGACGATTCCCTATCATAGATGGAATTGGAGAGCGTTTACTTTTTCCTTTGACTATCTTATGGAGGAGGACCCTGAAAAGAACGAGGAAATCTGCCGGGATATTATAACTAACTATAAGAAATATCTTCCTTATGAGGAGAAGGCTTGCATGGCGGAAAGTGAACTTGAAGCTGCTCTTGGTAATACTCAGCGTAGTATGGAAGTATTAGAGAAAGCGGTTGAGACTCATCCAAATGCTTGCCAATGCGCACTTAAACTCGCAGATATGCAGCTGGAAAGAGGCCTATTTGAAGAGGTTGTAAATACAGCAAACTATGGAATTTCTGCATCCGTAGAAGTTCAGCCTTCGATAAACATTCCGTATCTTTTACTGGTTCGAACACTGGCGAAAGATGCACTGCTGCACAGAAAGCTTTTCTCAGATAGCTTACCTAGCCGTAAAGATGTCGACGAGGTTTCTGAAGAGTATGACCTTCTTGTTGCTGAGTTTCCAGAGCTTATGAGACATGCTCATGTTGTGAGTACACGCAAGAAAATGTTGAAGTTTATTAGGACTGCTGAATAGAGGCTATAAGGATTTCATTGCGGTCACATTTCGATAAATAACTAACACATTACATAAGGAATGTGACCGTGATGATTATGGAGTCAAAATGGAGGGATGATACTATGTCAGAATTAAGTGAATTTAAGAAAATGCTGTTTTCTCTGAGTGATCGTGAGCTTATGACGTTGTTTGAATCTGGATGTATGAGATATTCATCCTTTCATAAAAAGACAAGTGAACTTAATGGGAAGTGGTTTGATAAAGACATTTGTGGACTTCCGAAGGATGGAATCGAACACCTTAAAGAGCTTGAAAAACAGGTTAATGATCCTATGACTGCTCATCACGTAGATCGTAAGCTGTTAAGGTATCTGAGAACATTGAAAAAAATGAAACTTGATGTTCCAGCATTCTTTCGGGACAAAGTAGATCCTAAGATGCTTTTCAGAAGGTTGAAATCATTCTGTGAAGAAAATGATATACCAGAGGAGATTATTCAGTGTGTTGTTCCGGCACTAGTGTACTGTATCATTGAAATTTAGTATATCTGCCACTTTAATTAAAAAGTGACAGATGATAGTGTCGGATACAGTGATATCAGTTTTTCCCGTGCATCCCCTGTTTGGAAATGCCACTGTATCTTAGCTGTATCCCGATTACGTTCCATTTCCCATGCTGATAACTCACATTTAAGTTTGTCAAGGGTGGATATTCGACGCGAAAGACATTGGCGTGTCATTACATTAAGCTCAATTTCTGCCATGTCAAGCCAGCTTCCATGTTTAACGAAAAACAACATCATCTCCAAATATTGTATGATTACAGAAAGTAGAAATTAAGAAATTTCCTCTGTTTTCTTCTTTCTGTATTCATTTGGACTCATATGATAATATTGTCTAAACTTCCGGCAGAAATAGCCGGAACTTGTAAATCCGGTTTCTTCTGCAATGGAAGAAACCGATTTTTGAGTGATATAAAGTTGTTCAGCAGCCTGTGCTAGTCTGTATTGAATTAGATATGCTACCGGAGAACAGTGGATGCCAGTTTGAAAAATGTGTAAAGCTCCACTTTTGCTGATAGATGCCGATGCCGCAATCGTCTCCAATGTAATCTCTTCCATGTAGTGATCATGAATATACTGCATCATAGCTTGTAATCTTGCTTGTTTGTGATTTAATCGATGAATACTGTTAGAATCAGAAGTCCAGTCCATATTTTTTTGCAATATGTTCCAAAGCTGAAATAAAAGTTGTATAGTACATAATTCATTATCCGGCTTAGTTTCCTGAATAGTACAAATTTGCGACAAAAGTTGTAGCACCTGTTTTCCAAATGTGTTGGATGGACTGAAAACTTGATATGGAACAGACGAGCTTATCACAGGAAGAATATATTTTTCGTAAATGAGGCTGTTTTCGGGTGCTAATAGGGTTGGCGAAAAAACAATATTAGGTGCAAATGTACTGCTTTGTGCTTCAAAACGATGCAGGACACCGCTATTGATAAATATGCCGCAACCTTTATGTAGTTCTATTTTACTTGTACCTATAAGGCAGAGCGCAGTACCTTCAGCAGTATAAAGAAATTCTAATTCATGATGCCAATGCCAGTCAATGCGATGGAAGTCAAATTTCCAAATATTATCAGGATAGTATGCAAATGGATAACGATTGTTGCCATGCTGGATGGTTTCTCGTAGTGTTTCATCTGTAGTTATCTTAAAAGTCTCCATGCTATATTTCCTCATAAATAATAAAATTTGTTATATTGTACCATAAATATATGATTTTATACAATGACTAGATATAAAGTTTACGATATAATCACATTTATTAGAGGAGGACAAAATGAAAAGCCAATATAATAAGACAATTACAGCCTGTTTTGTAGGTTATATTGTACAAGCTATCGTTAATAATTTTACACCACTGCTTTTTTTGTTTTTTCATAAATGCTATCATATTCCAATTTCCCAAATTACATTGTTAGTGACTTTTAATTTTGGGATACAACTACTGGTTGATTTTCTTTCTGTCAGATTTGTTGATAAAATAGGATATCGGATATCAATGATTATAGCTCATGTTCTAGCAGCGGCAGGATTATTCCTTCTTACAGTTTTACCAGAGATTTTACCAGTTTCCTTTATTGGAATTTTGATTGCTGTAATGATCTATGCGGTAGGTGGTGGACTTTTGGAAGTCCTAGTCAGTCCAGTTGTTGAGGCTTGCCCATCCGACAATAAGGAAAAAGCAATGAGCCTGTTGCATTCTTTTTATTGCTGGGGACACGCCGGAGTTGTACTCATATCAACCGTGTTCTTTTATGTAGTCGGTATAGATAACTGGAAAATATTAGCCATTATTTGGGCGGTTATTCCAATTGGAAATGCTTTTGTTTTTTCAAAGGTTCCCATTGCACCATTGCTTGAGGATGGAGATACCGGACTTGGATTAAAGGAATTGTTTCGGATGAAAATTTTTTGGATTTTGTTGATTATGATGATATGTGCAGGAGCAAGTGAGCAAGCAGTAAGTCAATGGGCCTCTGCTTTTGCAGAAAAAGGTCTTGGAATTTCAAAGGCAGCCGGCGACTTAGCAGGGCCGATGGCATTTGCGGTTCTAATGGGAATATCAAGATTGTTTTATGGTAAGTATGGTGACCGTATCAATTTGGAACACTTTATGATTTATAGTAGTTTTTTATGTATTTTATCCTATTTAGGGATTTCATTATTCTCGATTCCGCTATTAAATCTGATTGCCTGCGCTGTCTGTGGGCTTTCAGTGGGAATCATGTGGCCTGGAACTTTCAGCAAGGCATCAGCAGCTTTGCCCAAAGGGGGAACAGCCATGTTTGCATTGCTGGCATTAGGTGGAGATATAGGTTGTTCAGGAGGTCCTACATTGGTTGGAATGGTATCAGGAGCTTTTGGGGATAACCTAAAGATGGGAATTTTGGCAGGAATTATTTTTCCAGTGTTGCTACTTATAGGAGTCATTCTTTGCAGAAGACAAAAGAAAATTACTAATTATAATACAGTAAAAAGCAGGCACTAAATATAGCTGCTTATTAAAATAAAAAAGAAAGTGAGAAAAAAGATGGAATTTTTGAAAAACAATCCTAAATGGATACGTCAACCAAAGCAGGTACAAATTAGTGAGGATAAAGTTGTAATTCTTACAGAAAGGGGTACCGACTTATGGGCACGCACTTATTATGGTTTTCAAAATGATAATGCTCCAGTATTTCAAGTTGAAACAACGGACAAGTACTTTTCTTTTATTGTTAAAACAGAATTCGAGAGTACCTGTCGTTTTGACCAGTGTGGTGTGGCTATGTATTTAAATAGTGATAATTGGTTTAAGGCATCTATAGAATATGAGAATGAAAAAATACAGCGATTGGGAAGCGTTGTAACCAATCATGGATATTCTGACTGGGCAACAACAGACATATCCTCTGATATTAAAAGTATGTGGTATCGTTTTTCACGAAGGGACAGTGACTACTGTATTGAATGCAGTGAGGATGGCATAAATTTCAGACAAATGCGTATTTTCCATATGTGGGAAGGTGCAGAAAAAATTACTTATGGAATATATGCATGCAGCCCGACAGAAGGCTCATATAAGGCAACATTTTCAAATATGCAGATTACGGAATGTAAATGGGAATCAGATGCAGACTGGCGTGATTGATGATATGATTTCTAAAGATAAATCTCATATGAGAATCATTATCAGTTAAATTGAATAATAAATATAAGCCAAAAATAATCCCCGAAAAATTTTAGAATTTTTGGGGATTATTTAACATTATAAATAAAGAGTGTCCTCTGCATCCACCCATATTTGCATCGTTCCATCAAGATATAATTTTGCATATTCAAGTGGTTCATCAATGGCAAGTGCGTTTAATGAACAGACTGATCCGGGTGTGGTTTATAAATCCTTCTCAGCTTCCCAACAGTCAATACAGAGCATATAGCCAGCACTGGTATACACATCAATGCTGTTGCGTTGTGGATTGTATTCTGCAAATATTGTTCTCATCGTAACTTATCTCTTCTTATCGTTGAATCAATTATTCGTTACAAAAATCAGAAGCATTTCAATCAGTTCACCATGTCACATTTATTTTGTGTTATAATGTGTTATATAATTTTCTTGCCCTTATCAGAGTTCGTAAATTCATATGGGAAGATATAACATAAGGGAAAGCTCACATACGATAAACTTAGTGTTTTCAAGGGCTTGAGAGATATTTGATAACAAAATATAATAGTTATTAAATCCCTTGGAATAGATAAAATCTCAATTCCAGTTTGCCAGATTCATATCTAACAGGTAGAACAGATTTTTTTATAGATAAGATGATGCTGGGGCGAATAAAGTTTTTTATCGTTCTATCATTGATAGTACCTTGAAAAATTGCACAAAGATCGGACTTTTTTGTGACTTTGGGAGAAAATCAGAAAATCTTAGTATGCCTGTTAATTTAAAAAATTCTGAATAATAACTTCCTCTGCTTCTTCCTCTGTAAGTCCAAGTGTACGAAGTTTCAGAAGCTGTTCATCTATAATGGTTTACCGCCAATGTTTGTTAGTGATTTCCCGCACAGCCATGCTTATCCTCGCCACAATGATGCTCTCCGCATGAATGACCATCCTCATGATCGTGGTGTGTACAGTGAACATCCGGATTGTATGTCAGATTGCCTTCAAGATATGCTTTTACAGCTTCGTCTGCATCACCTGATACTCCACCGAACAGTTTTATTCCCGCAGCAGCAAGTGCAGCCTGTGCTCCTCCACCGATGCCACCACAGATCAGAACATCTATATCTGTTGAATTAAGAAATCCTGCAAGTGCACCATGTCCCTGTCCGTTTGTGTCCACAACCTGTGTGTTAACAATTTTGTTGTCCTCAAGATCGTACACTTTAAACTGCTCTGTGTGTCCGAAATGCTGAAAAATCTGTCCGTTTTCGTATGTCACTGCTATTCTCATTTTATCCTGTCTCCTTTATGATTTCTGTTTTACTGCTTGTTATTATAGTTACATATCACAATCCTATCTGTGATAGTCACATTTCTGGCACTGTTTCATCTCATTTTCCACATCTTCCTTATAGAAAATATCTGACCACCGGCAGATACTCTGCAATATCGGAACAACCGAATTTCCTTTTCCTGTAAGTGAATACTCAACTCTCGGCGGTATCTCATCATATGATTTCCGGTCAACAATACCATCGGCTATGAGATCTTTTAACGTTGCTGCTAAAACTGCGTCTGTGATGTTATACATTTCTTTCCGTATCTCGCTGTAACGCAGTTTTTTGCTGGCGGAAAGCACGCATATAATACGCGATTTCCATTTGCCACCAAAGACCGTATTCAAGCGGGCAACGGATATCAGCCTCTAATTTTTTTCTGTATTCTGCCATAAAAAACACCATTTTTCACACTAATCACCTTCAGGTTTTTGGTAACTGCTCAAAATCTCTGAGCCAATTACATATATTATAACCTGAAAGTAATCTTTTTTGAAGTAACTATGAAATTTATTAGCAGGTTTTAAATTTCTTTTTTATTATCTGCTCCCGTTGTTGTTAAATGAAAACCAACCCATTGCGCATTTCCCCTGCCTGTGATACCATAATGAGCAAATTTGCCATCATTTTTTTAACCAATACAAAAGACTTTTGCAGGAAGGAATCCCCTATGAAAAAGCACAAAAGCATTACCATCCTTCTGATGTGTATGTTACTCCTCGTGTCTGTCTGCGCAGGCATTTTATTTGGAAGCGTGAATATTGCATTCAAAGATATCTTAAATTGTCTGACCGGGGCAGACCGCAGTTCTACTTCTTATATTTTAATCACTACCGTGCGCATTCCGCGCTTGCTCGGCGGACTTTTTGCCGGGATCGGGCTGTCCTGTTCGGGTGTGATCTTACAGGGCGTAATGAACAATTCGCTGGCAAGCCCAAGCACGATCGGTGTCAATTCCGGCTCCGGTTTTGCGGTCATGCTCGCCATGATCTTTTTCCCGGCAAACTCATTTACACTTCCGGTCTTTGCGTTTTGCGGCGCCCTGATCACCACACTGCTGATCTTTTTTCTGGCTGCGCTCTCAGACAGTTCAAGGACTACGATCATTCTTGCCGGAATTACAGTCTCAAGTTTTTTAAGTGCAGGCATCAATACGATCAAACTTTTAAATACGGATATCACGGTGAATCTGACGTCTTTTCTGATCGGTTCCCTCTCCGGGCTTACCCTAAGCAGGCTGATCCTGCCGTGCCTCTGTATTGCTATTGCATTCTTTGTTTCCTTGTTTCTCGCACAGCCGTTAAATATGCTCGGGCTTGGGGATGACATCGCGCGCTCCCTCGGACTGCGCGTTTCACTCACCCGCTTTTTGCTTCTGTCCCTCGCAAGCATCCTTGCCGGATGTGTCGTCAGTTTCGCCGGTCTGCTCGGCTTTATCGGACTGATCATCCCGCATATCTGCAGGCGGCTTTTTGGCAATGATGCACGTTTTCTTTTGCCGTGCTCCGCACTTTTGGGCGGCAGTTTTGTACTGTTATGTGACCTGCTCGGACGAATACTCTTCTCTCCGTTTGAGCTGCCCGCCGGGATTATCATGTCGTTCGTCGGCGGACCGTTTTTCCTGTATCTGTTACTGAAAAAGAAAGGAGGGCGCAGAGTCCATGCTTGAATTTCGCAATGTTTCCGTTTCCTGTCAGCACACGCCGATCTTAAACGACATCTCATTAACTTTCCGTGACGGGGAGATCACCACGATCCTTGGCCCGAACGGCTGCGGCAAGACTACCCTGGTCCAGTGCTTAAACGGTGCTTCCACGGTGACCGCCGGACAGATATTCTTAAACGGACAGGATTTTCTTAAAATTTCCCCGAAAGAACGTGCCCGGGAAATTTCCCTGCTCCCACAGGTCCGCACGATCATTCCTGCTATTCCGGTTAAAATGCTTGTGGAACACGGGCGCTTTCCTTACCTTGGATTTTCCCGCCGGAAATCAAAGGAGGACACTGAAATTGTAAACCGTGCCATGGAATTTACCCACATCAGCCAGTATGCCGACCAGTATGTCGACACGCTCTCCGGCGGTATCAGACAGCGCGTGTTTTTTGCCATGGTGTTAGCGCAGGATTGTGATTACATCGTGTTGGACGAGCCGACCACCTATCTCGACCTGACCGGGCAGCGCGAATTTTACGCCATGATAAAGGAATTAAAAAAACAGGGAAAAACGATTATTCTGATCTTACATGATCTGAGTCAGGCGGTGCGCATCTCAGATACGCTGGTTGTCATGAACCGCGCCGGTTCCAGATCTCTTGATGAAGCAGCGCATGCCGGTACAGACTCTGATGTTAAAGCAACTGATTTTCCCGGCAGCATCGCCATGGTTGGCACGCCCCAGGAGTGTCTGCAGTCACATGTGATCGAGGATGTGTTTCAGACAAGCTGGAAAAGGTTTACGGATGAAGATGGGGAGTATTACTTTTTTGAGTAATACTCTTTTTTGTATGAATTTTTCTTGACATATTGATTAAAATGATGTATTTTTATTTTTCATTTGATTGTGCGCAATTTAATTGTTTTAAATCTTTTATTTTGAAAGGAAACTTTTACTATGAATTTTTATGATTATGAAGCAGAGGATGCAGGATTTGAGATTCTTGATTTCCCATGTAATCAGTTTGGAAACCAGGCACCGGGAACAACCGAGGAGATCGCATCTTTCTGCGACGCAAAATTTGGAATTACCTTTAAACTTTTTTCCAAAATTGAAGTAAATGGAGAAAATACGCATCCGCTGTACAAATATCTGAAAGAACAGAAAGGTTTCGGAGGATTTGATCCAAACCACCCTCTCACCCCGCTGCTCGAAAGCGGATTATACCGCACCCAGCCGGATTTCCGTAACACCCCTGATATCAAGTGGAACTTTACGAAGTTTCTGATCGACCGGGATGGAAATGTGGTAGAACGGTTTGAGCCTACCACCTTTTAGCATTTCCATCCATGTATCATCTGAAATCAATTCTGCTTTATAGGATGTTTTGAGCACTTCACGCGGCGAACCCGCAATAAACCCGTCATTGCATAATATTCTACCAGTATATCCTTCATAACTTTCCATGCCAGATCAAATGTGATGCTAAATTTTGCACTGGTTCCACTCAATACAAAAGAATCCGAAAGATCCCTCTGTTTTGCTTCTGCAAGTGCATCAAAATCCTTCACACCGGACACGGCAACATCAATGTCACTTCTCTCCCGTGCTGTTCCTTTCGCTCTGGAGCCAAATAAGATCACCTCCACCGCCGAAAAATGTCTGCAAAGTTCTGCAACCGCCTGTATCACTTCTTCTGCCCTCACAAATACTACCTGCCTTTTTCACATATTGAAATCATTTTAGCAGACGTTGTCGGCAATAGCAACGATTGCCTTTGACGTGTATTTATGTTTTAATATGAACACTTAAAGATTTTTCGCCAGCAGAACGGAGCGTACAGGTCTTTATTGACAGTTATTTTCTGAATGAAACAGGTCTGATCAGTGTGCATCCAAATGAAAATACGGCTACCGTATTGTTAAAAACAAAAGATTTGTTACAGATCATAAAAGAACACGGAAACGCCGTTGATGTTGTTTCCATCTAATCAGATAATATACAAAAAGGAAGCACACTCTGCTTTAAACGTGATCCATTCACTGCAGCATGCTTCCTCTTTTTTTTAATTACAACTCCATCTCTGCCGTCTCCCCGATCACAATAACCGCCGGAGACTGCATCCCGGATTCTTTTACTTTTTCTGCAATATCAAAAAGTGTTCCACGCACACTTACCGTTTTTCCATCAAAATTTCCCTGCACCACTGCTGCCGGTGTTTCCGGAGATTTTCCATACTCCATCAGCCGTCCGGCCAGTTTTGAAAGCTGGTGCATTCCCATCAGAAATACAAGCGTGCCCTCCACTGCCACAAGTTCTTTCAGTCCTTCCGGCAGACTGTCCGCAGTGCCTTTCGTATGTGCCGTCACCACATGAAAACTGCGGCTTTTTCCACGGTGTGTTACCGGGATTCCTGCTGCCGCCGGAACCGCAATGGCAGATGTGATTCCCGGCACTTCTGTCACCGGGATTCCTTTCGCCTTTAACGCTTCCATTTCCTCACTGCCTCTGCCGAAAACAAACGGATCTCCGCCTTTTAAGCGCACCACGCGTTTGCCTTTCTTCGCATGTTCGATCAGAATCGCATTGATTTCTTCCTGTTCCCTGCTATGTACACCGATCCGTTTCCCGACATAAATTTTTTCACAGCTCTCCGAAGCGTGATCTAACAGACGCGCATCGATCAGATCGTCATAGACAAGCACCTCGGCTCTCCGTATTGCATTTAAACCGCGCAGTGTGATCAGGTCATATGCACCGCAGCCCGCACCGACGAGCGTTACCATGCCTGTACTGACGATTTTCCCTAATCCAGTCTGTTCCGCACTCTGGCAATAATCTCTGATCCGCTGCCTCGTCTCTTCCTCATCCGGCACGCGGTTTTCATCCATGCAAAGCTGTGCTGTCTCTTTCAAAAATCTGGCTCTGATCCTGTCATCTGCAATCATTTTTTTTGCAGGTTCCCGGATTGATTCTAAATAATCAAGGATCTCTTCCATCTGATTTGGAAGTTCCCTCGCCATGCGGCTTCTTAATTCTGCCGCGATCTGCGGACTGGCTCCTGCGGTGGAGATTCCCGCGGTCAGTTTTCCTTCTTTCACAAGAGACGGAAATAGAAAACCGCAGTAATCTTTGTCATCCACCACATTGACTAAAATTCCTTTTTCCTGACACAGTGCGCTGATCCTGTGGTTTAATTCCCTATCATCGGTTGCCGCAATGACAAATGCACAGCCCTCGATATCCTCCGGCACAAAGGGACGCTCCTCACACATAAATGCCGGATCCTGTTTTAATTTGTCCATAATATCCGGTGCTATTATGGTAATCTTTACACCGAACGGCTTCACCTTTTCTGCCTTGTGTGCTGCAATCCTGCCGCCACCCACGATCAGGCCTTTTTTATTTTCTATATCAATAAAAAACGGAAAATATGCCATTTTCAAACCAAACCTTTCTCACTCCGCCTCCGGGTACAGAATATCTGCCAGCTGCTTATAAGCCTCTCCCCATTTTGCATTCGGTTTTAAGTTGAATAAGCGCTTATCAAGGATATAATAATGATCATTTTTCACAGCGGTCAGGGATGCCCATGCCGGGTTTGATGTCAGAAGATCTTCCACATTTTTCATGGCGGCATCGCTGTCATTTCCCTGAATCGTCACAAAAATATACTGTGGATCAGCCGCAATGATCGCCTCCATGCTGAGGTCATCTAACAGGCTCTCGTCGCTGTCTGCGATATTCACACATCCAAGGTCTGCCAACATTTCCCCGCAGACATTTCCGTCACTGCCCTTGGCCTTTACATTGCTTGATGCTGCCCGAAGGAATAATACAGTCGGATTACTGCCGTCCGCTCTCTGCTTCATTGCCTCTACTTCTTTCTGCACATCAAGACCATTTTTCTGATAGAGATCATCTCTGCCGGTGATCTGTGTACAGATGGAAAGCATATTTAAATAATCATCAAAATTTGCAACGTCAAAATAGGCAACGGTAATTCCTGCCTGTGTCAGTGTTTCCTCCATTGCAACGTCTGCATCCGTATTTGCACTTGCGATCACAAAATCAGGCTCCGCTGCAATGAGCTGCTCGACATCCGGCTCCAAAATGCTTCCAAGATTTACCGCACTCTCATCAAGGTCTAAACCAAGGCTCTCCCAGGAATCATTTGCTGCTGCAACAACATTTCCGCCTGCTAACATCCATACATCCGTAAAACTTCCGATCAGCGTTGCCACACGATCAGCAGATTTCACTGTCACCTCACGTCCGAGATCATCGGTAAAAGTATAACCCTGTGTCTGTGTTTCGGTATTTGTTTCCAATGTCTCAGTCCCGGCTTCTGATGATCCAGCGTCTACTTCCAGTGTCTCAGACAGTTCCATATCTGCTTTACTGTCTGTTTTCTGCTCAGCCACAGCCGGCACATTCCCTGCTGTTTCATCTGCGGAAGTCTCCTTTGCTCCCCCGCAGCCGGCAGAAAGAAGCAGCGCTGCAAGCACGCCTGTCAGTGCCAGTTTCTGATAAATTTTTTTCATGTTTTTCATCCTCCGTAAGTTGTTTCTACATTTTTGACATTATATTTTTTGTTGCTTTTTTTGTCAACTATACAGGTCTCGCAGAGGGATTAAAATTTCAAGGCATAAATTTGACTTTTTCATCATTAATTGCTATAGTGGGAAACGTTCCATACAAATGCTAGGGGTGCTGTTTATACCATATGGTATTGACAACGTGCTGAGAGATGATTTCATCGACCCTTATTACTTGACCCGGATAATACCGGCGTAAGGAAGCGTTTTCTTTTACTTTATTCTGGTAAGAAACAATCCCCCGTGTTTGTAGACAATAAAATGTACGCTCCGCGAACATTCTATTATCATGAATTAGGATTCTGGTGTCAAAAGGTGGCTCACAACTTAGCGATTGTCAAATTGCACAAAGTTGGGACTCGTTTTGTGACTTTGGGAGAAAATTAGAAAATCTTAGTATGCCTGTTAATGCATAGTGTTTTGCTGCCATGGATGGCAGCAAAAGTCTTAACGTCCCATGGACGGGACGTTTAAGACGTACACGTCACTCCTGGAAAATCTAAATCAGGCATACTTAGTTTTTCTTATTTTCGGACAGCGGAACAAAATAGATCCGACTTTGTGCAACTTGACAGTCAAAAATTGAAAACCACCTTTTGATACCAGAATCAAATCAGGAAAACAAGGAGGAAAATCCTCTGCTCCTGCAATGGCAGTCGCATTTTCCTTCGGAAAACAAGGAGGATTTATGAATAACTTTTTTGCTACACCGGAAGGAGCCTGGGGAGACGGCTCCGTACATCTTACGATCACCGGAATCGTGATCGTTGTCGTTATCATCGCATTACTGCTCATCGTTGCAGCGTTTGTGCGTCAGAAGAATGCAAGCCGCAAAGCAGCTCTGACTACCAAACAGCTTGTTTACTCTGCGGTTGCCATTGCACTTGCCGTGGTATGTTCCATGATCAAACTGTTTGAAATGCCAATGGGTGGTTCCGTCACATTACTTTCCATGCTTTTTATTGTTTTAATCGCATACTGGTATGGCCCTTATGTCGGCATCATGACAGCCGTTGCATATGGTCTGGTTCAGTTTGTAACAGAACCGATTTTCTACACGATCCCACAGATGCTGCTTGACTATCCGCTCGCATTCGGTGCGCTTGGTCTTGCCGGATTTTTCAATAAGAAAAAATGGGGACTTCAGATTGGATATGTAGTCGGCGTTTTCGGACGTTTCATCTTTTCCACGATCTCTGGCATTGTATTTTTCGCATCCTATGCACCGGAAGGCATGAACCCGATCCTTTATTCTTTAGGATATCAGGCCTCCTATCTGGTACCGGAAGCAGTCATTACACTGATCATTATCAGCATACCGCCGGTTGCCAAAGCACTGGCACGCGTAAAACAAAATGCAGTAGAAGCATAAAATCAAAAAAACAGCCATACCGTTTTTATTTCAAAGCGGTACGACTGTTTTTTTAGTTCTTTTATGTATTAATCCAACAGCATCTGTACGCATCCATACATTCCGGCATCATTTCCAAGTCCTGCAGACACAAACTTTGTGTTGCGGCAGGCATGGAAGGATGTCTCCACAAAATGCTTCTGGATGCTCTCGATCAGGATACTTCCTGCTTTGGAAACGCCGCCACCGATGACAACAACTTCCGGATCAACCACACATGCAATATTAGATAAGGTAGCTCCTAAGATTCCGCAGACTTCATCCACTAAACCAAGTGCCACTGCATCTCCGCTCTTTGCCTCATCAAACACATCTTTTGCAGTCAGTTCCGGAAAGTTTCTAAGGCTTGTCTCATCGTTGGTCTTAGCAAGTTTTCTCTTTGCCACACGAACGATACCGGTTGCGGAAGTGTACTGCTCTAAGCATCCGTACTGTCCACAGTTACATGCCTCGATCTCATCATGATTTACGGTGATATGTCCGATCTCACCGCCTGCTCCGTTAAATCCTGCAACGACCTTTCCATCTACGATGATACCGCCGCCGACACCGGTTCCAAGTGTTACCATGATAACGTCTTTACAGCCTTTTGCTGCACCCTGCCACATCTCTCCGAGAGCTGCAACGTTGGCATCATTTCCTGCTTTGACCTTAAGACCTGTCAGATTTCCGAGTTCTTCCTCTACATTCACGATTCCCCAGCCTAAGTTTACACAGCGGTTTACAACACCGTTGCTCTTAACCGGACCTGGAACACCGATTCCAACACCCTGTACATCATCTTTGCTGATGCCTTCCTGTGCCAGTTTATTATCAACTGCCTGTGTGATATCAGACAGGATTGCTGCTCCGTTATTTTCCGTGTTGGTCTTAATCTCCCATTTATCGATCAACTTGCCGTTTGTTTCAAAAAAACCGATCTTACAGGTAGTTCCCCCGACATCAATTCCAAATGCATACTTTTTCATTTTCGATCCTCCAGTGTTCTTCGCAGCAACATACCTGCCACGCGTTTTTTTGCTCATATTAAGGTAATGATAACGTTTCCAAATTTGTATGTCAAGCCTTCATCAGTGCTTTCTGCATTCCAAATCTGCTCTGTTGTTTCTGTGTTCTGCTGCTCACTGCTGTCGTTCGCCTTGTTGTTATTGCTGCGGTTAGTCTTACTGCTGTTGGTCTTGTTGCTGTTGGTCCTGCTGCTGATCTTGTTGCTGTTGTTGCTGTTGCTGCTCCTGCTGCTGATCTTGTTGCTGTTGCTGTTGGTCCTGCTGCTGATCTTGTTGCTGTTGTTGCTGTTGTTGCTGTTGCTGCTCCTGCTGCTGTTGCTGCTGTTCCTGTGGTTGCTGCTGGTTCTGTGGTTGCTGCTGATCCTGTTGCTGCTGGTTCTGTGGTTGCTGCTGATCCTGTGGCTGCTGATTCTGATCCTGCTGCCCGGCATTTTCCTCCACATTCTCATCCGGATTTTCCTCCGTCTCTTCCGGATGGAATACATGAACCTCATCCGATACCTGCGCATACGGTAAAAATTCCATCGGAGAACGTCCTTCATGTGCCTTTAACATAAACTTCTGCCAGATCGTGCCCGGATAGGTTGATCCCATCAGTTTATCCATTTTTTTCGGCATATCATAACCAACCCAGACACTCGTCGTGTAATATCTCGTATATCCCACAAACCATCCGTCCTTCTGGTCGTTGGATGTACCTGTCTTTCCGGCTGCAGGCATACTGCCAAGACCAAGTCCGTGTGCTGTTCCGCTCGTGATAACACCTTTTAAAACATCTGTCATCATACGCGCCGCATTCTGCTTATACACAGCCTCTTCCGTCTGTGCAGATGCATAGATTTCATTGCCATCCGCATCTAATATCTTAACAATACAGGTCGGTGCCCGGTAATTTCCATCGTTTTCGATCGCTGCATACCCGGACGCCATCTCAAGCGCAGACACACCGTTTGTAAAACCTCCAAGTGCCGTTGCCGGTCTGTAGTCATTGGCATCCAGTTTTGCAAAATTCATTTTTTCAAGATAAGAAAGACCGACTTCCGGAGTCAGCTCCTCATATAATTTCCATGCGATCGTATTGACAGACTTCTCCACAGCCGTCCGGACTGTGATCTGACCGGAATAGGAACCATTTGCATTCCTTGGTCCATCCTCGATCGGCTCGTCTGTCACCACAGAGTCCGGCGTATAATTGCGCTCAAAAGACGGTGTATATACGATCAGCGGCTTAATGGCACTGCCCGGCTGACGGTAACTCTGAAATGCACGGTTTAACGTATAACCGGAGAAATCCTGGCTTCTTCCACCCACGATCGCCCTGACATAGCCATTGTCATTATCAATACAGACTGCTGCCGACTGCAGGGCATACACGCCCTCATCATTGACCTCCGTGTAACCGGCGAGTGCCTCGTTTACCGTATCCTGCAGTTCCTGCTGTAAGTTCAGGTCAAATGACGTATAGATCCGGTAACCCGCAGTATACAGCTTTTTCTGACACTCACTGTACAGCGTCTCATAAGCTTCGTCATATTTGTTTTTTTCATCTTCCGAGGAAAACTGATATTTAAACTGGAAATCCTCCGTTTCCATCAATGCCCTGGCTGCACAATAATAGGTATAGGTCTCCACATAATCATTTTTTGCCAGTGCTTCCGGCCGGTCTAACGCCATCACCTCACCCAGTGCATTTTCGTATGCTGTTTTGGAAATTTTCCCATCATCGAGCATATTTTTCAAAATACGGTTTCTTCTCTTGTATGTGTTCGTGATATTCGTAAGTGGATCATAGAGCGTCGGATTATTTGGTATCGCACACAAAAATGCCTGCTCCGACAGATCAAGATCCTGCACATCCCGGTTAAAATACCCACGGCTTGCCGACTGGATCCCATAGTATCCGTTTCCAAAATAAATATTATTAAGATAGAATTCAAGAATCTCATCTTTGGTGTACTTCTTTTCGAGTTCCCGCGCGATATACATTTCCTCAACCTTTCTCTGCCATGTCTTTTCCTGGCTCAAAAAAATATTTCGCGCAAGCTGCATTGTGATCGTACTGCCGCCCTGTGTTGCCTCTCCATTTTCAATCATTGCCTTTACCGCACGCAAAAGCGCCCGGTAGTCAATTCCGTTATGCCGGAAAAACTTTTTATCCTCTATACTGACGATAGCACACTCTACATTACTCGGCATATCTGTAATCGAAAGATAATAAGAATCTTTTCCGCCTTTTAATGTGGAGATTACACTTTCATCCAAAGCATAGACGATACTGGTCTGATTTGCCTTAAATGTTTCCTTGCTGGAATGGCGCACCAGCTCTATTGCCTGCGTCTTTAAGTCTTTTACTTCTTCCGCGTAACCGCCAAAATAATACCAGCATGCCCCTGCAATGACTGCAAGCAGCAGCACCAGCTGCATCTTTGCGAAAAACCAGAACATACGGTATTTCTTTTTTCTCTTTTTTCTGGCTGCCATGATTGCATCTCCTCTATTCCAAAACAATTTTATGATATGTAATCCCTGACTGTTCAAGTAATTCCATCTCACGCTTCTGGCAGGTAAAGATCAGTATCTGTCTTCCCTGCTCTTTTCTGATCTGACAATCAAGTGCACGAAGTGTCTGCATCAGACGTTTTTCATCATACATACCGAATGCCTCATCAAAAATAACCGGCATGGGTTCTTCTTTTGTCACAATCTCTCCGACCGCAAGACGGAATGCCAGATAGATCTGTTCTAACGTTCCATGACTCAGTGCCTCCGGAAGAATCTCTTTTCCATCTGCCAAAATCAAAAGCTTTCCGTCTTCCTTTACAATCGCATGATCATATTTCCCTGCAGTAAGCTGTGACATCCACTTTGAAACGGCACTCCCAAGTCCATCTAAACTGTCCTCATAATACTCTTTTGCAAGACGGTCGATCTCTGCCGCTGCAAGTTCTAATGCACGGATATCTTCTAACAGTTCTTTTTCCTGTCCTCCCGGCTGTTTTGCAGCCTCAAGATCCTGCATGATATTGTAACGTCTGGTCTCTTTTTCAGACAGCGACTCTTTTAAACTGAGAAGCATCCGTTCCGCCTGCCGCAGTCCTGCATCCGCATAAGTTTCCTGTGTCACTGCCTTCATCTCATTCTTTTGTGCTGATAAATAAGCTTCCTTTTTTGCCTTCTCTATCACATGGCTGATCCCCACATAAAGTCCGCATAGAATCATCCCTGCAAAAAAGACTGCCTGCAAAATAAAAAACAGGCGTGACGGATACGAAGTGACGTGGTGTACCGCTGTATTGACAAGCAGCGCAGAAGCACAAAGTCCGATCCCCGCCATGCGGTCAGGCTGTTCTTTTTCCCATTCTGATTTTCCGGCTTTCTCTGCCCCTGTTCTCTCCGGCGCAGCATCCTGCCTCTCCATACGGACTGTCTGATGTTTTTCCTGTTCGGATAATCTCTTTCGTTTTTCACCGATCTCTTCCACACGCACACGCTTTAACTGGTCGATCTCTCTCCCGGCATCCGCAATATTGGCATGTAATCCACGACTGTCACTTTCTAAGAGATCTTTTTCCACAATCAGCTGGCGGATATCCTCATTTTTCCGTTCATGAATCGTCTTTACTTCCTGCGTCAGTTCCCGCTTTCTTGCTGCGAGTGCTGCTTTTGCCCTCTGAACCTGGATATTTGCGCCACCGCCCTCCGCAGCATTTGAGAGATATTCAGCCAGGATATCTGCAAGCTCTTTTCCTGTCACTGCCCCGGTCTGCGGTATATCATAAGTGTTTCCAAACGTTTCTTTATCTATTCCACCGAGCAGCATGGCCAGATCGCCGTAAGCAACCGACAGTTCTTCCCCGTCCGCCTCGTTCTTTAAAATATCTTTTTTGTCTTTATAGTAAAAATTACGCTCTAAATAAAATGGTTTTCCATCCACCAAAAATCGCACGGCACCACTGTAATAGGAAGGTGCATGCCAAGGCTCATGCTTTTGGTACATGCTGTTTAGCGTGCCTCTTCCACGCCCCTTTTCCATTCCGAAAAACATTCCCAGCAAAAAGTCATGCAGCGTTGTTTTTCCCGCCTCATTCTCCCCATAAATCACGTTGATCCCCGGTTCAAATGAGATGTTCCTGTTCTGCAATTTTCCAAACTGACCAATGATTGCTTCTTTTATCTGCATATTTTATATCCTAATAACGCATTGACTCCATATTCCAATGCCTTTTTTGTGACCACATCCTGCGGCCGCCTTTCCATTTCCTCTATGTAATTCCCAAGAAGGGTATCTTTATAGTTTTCTTTTAATTTTTCGTAGTCATAATCCGGCGAAAGCTGTTCCGTCACATCGACAACCCTGTCAAATTCCTCTAACTTTGCCGTATCAAATCCGGTATCCGGCGAAACTTTCCCCCGCAGAAACAGACGGAAATACTGATACCCCGGTCTTTCTGCCAGCAGTGTTTTTGCCCACTCACATAGTTCGAAATTTGTCGTTTTCCCTGTAACCGGATAAACTTCATGACAGTATTCGCATTTTTTGACCGGATGAAAATGAATATCGGTATGCTCTTTATCGATCGTTCCCAGCCAGTATCCATGTGATCCGACATCATTTTTATCCGTCGGCTCTAAACTTCCCGCCATCACTGCACGCCCCGGTATCTGCTGTCTGCCTTTGTGAATATGTCCGGCAGCAATATAATCAAACCCATTTTCCAGAATATGCTTCGGATGGTATGGAATATGCTGCGGATCTCCGCCATGTACCAAAAGAATGTTGATCTTCGACCGATCCTCCGGAATGATTGAATCGTAAACCGGTTCTCCAATCTCCCTGTGCCAGTAACTTAACCCGTAAATACTGACATTTTCCTCCTCAAAATCAAAATGTCCCGGCTCCTCCTGACGGAAAAAATAAACATTCTCCTCCCACTCCATCGTCAGATAATACGATTTTGTACGAAGATAATCGTGATTGCCCGCCATCAGGATAATTTTCGTCTGGGGTATTCTGCTGAAAAGATAATTGACTTCCCGAAGTTCTTTTTTTAACGGCTGCGCATGAAACAAATCCCCCGATATCAGCAAAAAATCCGGTTTTAACTCCACTGCCGCCCCGATCACTTCTGCAAAAGAATCCCAGATATCCTGCGCTCTTTTTTCACTCCAGGGTTTTCCCTCATCCGGTTTTATTCCAAGATGTACATCCGAAACATGTATGAATTTCATAAGCTGCTCCATTTCTGTCTCATTTACAGTGTCTATTGTATATGATTTTTTTTGTTTTTCCAATAGTATATTAAAAGCGGGAAAATCTTTGCTTTTTTGATTTTCCCGCCTCTTCTCATCTCTGAGTTTATTTTACTGTTCCATCTGCCGTCCCAAAAATGATGCTGCCGCCGCAGCAAGTTTTCCTTCGGTATCATTCATTTTCTTTTTCTCATCCTTATTGCAGATGATCACTGCACCGATTGCATCTCCCTCACAGATGATCGTGCTGAATGCCTGCTCTGTATATTCCCCGGCATCATCTAACGTCACTTTCATAAATTCCGCATCTCCCGCGGATGCCTGATAGTTCTTTCTTTCACTGATTGCTTCCTCTAACTGTCTGCTGACCGGTTTTTCCTCAAATTCTTTTTTCCCGCTTCCGGATGCTGCGATCACATGGTCACAGTCTGTCACAAGAACAAGATATCCCGTAGTCTGTGCCAGGCTTTCAGCATATTCCCCGGCAAATTGTCCAAGTTCACCGATTGGCGAATATTTTTTCAGGATGATCTCCCCCTCGCGGTCTGTAAATATCTCAAGCGGGTCGCCCTCGCGGATCCTTAAAGTTCTTCTGATCTCTTTTGGTACCACGATGCGTCCTAAGTCATCTATCCGGCGAACAATTCCTGTTGCTTTCACGTTGTTATCCTCCAATGCTATATTTTGATAAAGCAGCTCTTTCTTATATATCAGCTTTGGAGTTAGTATGTGGAAAATATTGAGATTTATTCTTGTATCCTCTCATTTGCTTATGATTCCGGCAGCAGACAATATGCTATATCATAAATTTCCCGTGAAAAGTCCTGATGATTAATCAGTTATCACCTGATAGAATTTATACTTTTTTATCATTTTCTGCGCATCCAGTCTGCATACCAGAACACGATCTCTGCAATATGATGCAGATCGCCTTCTTTGCTGGTGGCTCTCCAGTTTTCTTTATAAGCCATAAACCAGCATTCTAACTTTTCTGCCAGTTCCAGACCTTTCTGCATATCAAAACTTCCCGTTTTTTCCATGCTTTCTGTCAGGAGTCCTACGGCATTCCAGATACCGATCCCCTGCAATGTCACGGATAAAAGCTGCATCTGTTTTTTGGTTTCCGGCATCGCCTGCGTGCTCTCCAAAAGTTTTTTGTATATATCACGCAGGGCATCTGCTGCAGCATCTACACCCGCCTGATCCACATCGCGGAACAGATCTTCGCCCTCTTCGAGTTCATGCTTTAAGCACCGGTTCTCATAATACATGACAGCTTCTCTCCACTGAAATACCGACTGTCCGCAGATTTCTGCCAGATGGGAAACATAATTTCCGGTAGTATCCCCATACTCGATCCGTGAGATCATACGGTTTAACTCTGCAAATGGTATCTTCTCCCCATTCCAGGAAAATACAGCACCGTAGATCATCCCCGGAACAGAAAATGCCGGATCATTAACGTGTCCAAAATCTCCCCAGTCTGTGTTCAACACACCGATGCCATGATATTTTGCCGCATAACCGCACATTCTTGTAATATTTTTATAAGAATTTTCTATTAAGTTTGCCCACTGGTTCCAGCCGCATACACCCGGACACAGATACTGCACTGCACCCGTCTGTGCAATCGCCCTCGTCTCATCTTCCCGCTGTTCCGGTGCATATCCCCAGTTCAGGCAGATCATGCTCTCAGGCAGTTCCTTCATCAGTTCCGGCGAATTCCAGATAATATCACCCCAGAACATCGGGATTTTTCCATTTTCCACCAGAAATTGTGCAAGCTCTTTGACATAGTCAATATAAAGCCGATGGACGCCACGCTCTTCGGCAAGTTTTTTCGATTTATATTTGCCAAGGCAGAATGTCTCATCCGCACAGATATTAAATTTGTTGGAAGAAAACAACTGCATATATTCTGCGATCATCTTTTTGATCAGAGGAAGGGAACGCTCATCGGAGACATTGATCGTATGATACCGCATCCGGTTCCAGAAGGAAAACGGCTCCTTCCAGGAATCCTCCATCTCGCAGAGATCCCCATATGTTTTTGTGGAGAGCAGTGTGCACAGATGTCCAAAACTTGCCAGCGACGGAACCAGTTCAATATGACGTTCCCGGCAATAACTGTCAAGTTCGCGGATCTCCTCTGCCGTAAGCGGAGTCTGATCCCTCCACATTTCCGAAAAGTCACGGAACAGATAGGTATGTTCCACATAAAGCTGAAGCTGGTTTAATTTATAGCGGCACATCCTGTCTGCAATTTTTTTGAGTTCTTCCAGTTTTAACACACGTCCCCTTGTCTGGTCAAAATAATAACCACGGTTTGGCATATCCGGGGCATCCTGAATCTGTACACAGGGCAGTATCCCGCCACACTGCTGTACGATCTGGCAGAAGGTCTCCACACCATAAAGCACGCCAGCCCCGTCGCCGCCTGAAATCTGTCCGCCTTTTTCGTCGATCGTGATCTCATATGTCTGCTCTGGTAATGTTTTTGCGATCCCAAGAGAGAGATCCCCCTCCCTTACTTCCCCTACGGAAAACGGTAGGATAAGCCCCGTTTCCTGCCTGATCGCCTCCTGCAGTCTTTTTGCTGCATGCATCTCTGTCTCTGCCACCTCTTTTGTCATCACAATATGTGTGCTGTGGCAAAGCAGCATCTGTCCGTCCTGTTCTTTGATTGTTTTTGGCTTTGGTAATAAATACATAATTTTCTCCTCCTGCTGTCAGAATTTCTTCCTATTCTTCAAAAATTATTTTTCCACTATCCATTAAAAGTATTTTACTCTTATAAATCTTTGCACCACTCTCATTAAAATACCGGAATTTATCCGCATCCATAACGATTTCAAATGCCTTCTGACTTCCTTTTTCCACTTTTATTCTGGAAAATGCAACCAGTTCCCGCTCTCTTGGCACAAGTTCACCGGACAACACTTTCCGGTAGCATTGCAGCACTGCCGTATCATCTATATTTCCTTTATTCTTTACAATTCCTGAAATAATCCACACATCCTGCTGCTTTTTAAGACAGATATCCACATACTCCATGTGGGAATATCCCATTCCTTCCCCAAATGTATACAAAACTCCCTGTTCCATATCACAATAGTGCATTGCCGGATAGGACACCGTATGGTTATAGTACACCGGAAGCTGTCCGCAGTTTCGCGGAAGGGACACCGGCAGTCTGCCGGACGGTGCATATTTTCCAGACAACAGCTCCGCGATTGCTTTTCCTCCCATCGGTCCCGGATAAAAAGCATATAACAGTGCATCTGAATCCTGCGCAATTTCAGGGATTGCATAAGGCCGCCCGGCAATGACTACGGAGATCACCGGTTTTTTCAGCGCACAGACAGCCGTAAACAGTTCGTTCTGGTTCCCGGGGAGCTGTAATCTGGCGGTATCCATGCCCTCCCCACAGTCCATCTCAAGTACTCCCTGTACTTTTGCCGCACCGTTTTCATCGAACAGCGCCCCTTTAAAACGACTCGATGATCCGCCTAATGCCAGCACGATAATATCCGCATTTTCCGCAAGAGAAACAGCCGTCCCGACCTCATGTCCATTATAACAGCGAACCCGGTCTGCACCAAATTCTTTTTCCATGCCGCTCTTTAACGTCTCATATCCTGCCCTGTCCATTGGAGGTGAATAATCACCGATCTGTCGGTAAATATCATCCGCATTTGGACCGATCAGGGCTATTTTTTCTGCTCTCCCAATCGGCAGTACATTTTCATTCTTCAACAACACTACCGACTCGCGCGCCAGTTTTTCCGACTCCTGATATGCCTCTGTCGGAAATGAAACAGCACCATTTTCGCTGTAAGAGGCGGTACGGTTCCCGTTTTCATCAATATAAGGTTTATCCATCAGTCCCTGCTCAAATTTCAAAGTGAGCACTCGAAGGACCGCCTGATTGAGTTCCTTTTCCGTGATAAATCCCTGTTTTAACGCCTCCTCTAACTTTGTATAACCTTCATCCCACAGACTGATATCCACACCTGCTTTCAGTGCAAGTGCTGCCGACCTGATATTATCCCCCGTCATAATGTCTAACTGGTCGATGGCGATGCCATCCGCCATCACGACCCCGTCAAACCCCAATTGTTCCCGCAGAATATCCTGCAGCAGATGTCTGTTGGCATGGCATAATTTTCCATCGATCTCGTTGTATGCAGCCATAATGCCTTTTACGCCCGCCTCACAACATGCCTTCGCCGCCTGTAAATGGATCTCCCACAGTTCCCTCTCTCCGATCCGCGCTGCGCTGGCATTGACCCCTCCGGTCGTCTCCCCCTGTGCACAAAAGTGTTTTGCAACCACTGCAACGCCCTCTTTCTGGATTCCTGTTACGATCGCCCGCGCGAGCTCTGCCGATAAATATGGATCCTCCCCATAACACTCCTCACTGCGCCCCCATCTTGGGTCTCTTAAAATATCCAGTGTCGAAACCAGTGCAAAATCCACGCCCATCTGCTTTAACTGCCTGCCGCACACCTGCCCTGCCCGCTCATACAATGCCGGGTCAAACGATGCACCTACTGCCAAATTGACCGGGAGCAGATATCCGTCTAACGCCTGATGTCCATGTGGACATTCACTGCTCAGTAAAAATGGAATTCCAAGGCGGCTGTGTTCGATCACATATTTCTGTAACTGATTATATGCCTGCATGGAAAGTCCCCCGGCAAGCCCTGTCTCATAATTTTTTTCCGACCATGGATCTGCACGGTAAAGACCATAGATCGTGCCGATCCCGCCCCACTTTTTTACTTCATCCTTTAATTCCTGCGTAAAAATAATTTTTCCATCTTCTACATGGTAGATCCGAAAACCATATAAATGCTGGTTTAACTGTCCCACTTTTTCTGTTGCGGTCATCTGCGCAAGCAGCGCCTCTGCCCGCTTTCTGCTATCTCTCTCCATATCTGTCCTGTCATTTCTCCTTTATTTTTCGGCTGTATAATGCACTTGCAATAATTCCGAATGCAGACAAAATAAACACCATCTGTATGTTATCTACCGGAATGTTTAAAATCCTGATATCCTTTGCTAATGCCACAAATGTCGAGCCGAGCATGGATGAAAAAAATCCTACAAACCCAACCATTGTTGAGCAGAAGCTGACATAGCTGACACGGTGTTCTAACGGTGCAAAGGCAAACTGCATCCGAAAAGTCGCAATATTGATGCCGCCCCAGGCAACCCCGCTCACAGCCTGTACGACCGGAAGCCAGTAGATACAGTTTTCTTTCGTCAGCAGTCCCCAGCCGATATATGCAACTCCCAGCATAAAAATGGACCCCAGCGTAACAAGCCTCCACGAATAACTGTCTGCTGCCTTCCCCCACAGATTTGCAGCCGCGATCCGCGCCACCGATGCAACCATATTCATGACGGTGATATAAAAATAGGACAGCCCCAGATTCTCTAACATATAAATAGAAAAAAACGGACTGGCAAAATTAGACGCCACACTCCACAGCAGGAAGAAAATCAATATATTGCGGTAATTCTGGTCTGTGAGCGGCATCTGTATTGCTTTCCTTATGTTCAGTGGCTCCACATGTTTCACATTTTCCGGTTCCCGGATCAGCGTGAGACAGGTAATGTCGACCACGCAGATACCGATACATAAAATGCCGATGATCCGGAATCCCAGAATCTCCTGATCCGCGAAACGGTAGGCATCTAAAATTTTACTTAAGATCAGGGAACCGCCTGTGGACGCAACTAAAGTCATTGAATCCTTCAGTCCGAGATATCTTCCCAACCGTTCTTTTTTCACCAGGCTGATCAGCCAGTTATTTGCCCCGGTGTTGATAAATGCCCCACAGAAATGTGCACAGGAATACAGCACCGCGATCACTGCCACCGAGATTCTCGCTCCTAACATCAATGTCGGAACAAACAGCATCATGAGCAGGCATAAGCGCTGGATGAGTGCAAACTCTACCGTGATCCGTTTGCTGCCTGCGCAGTTCTCATAGACGACAGAGGAAAAAATCTGGATGGTATTCATCAGCGTCGGCAGTGCAGCTATGATCCCGGTCAGTGCCGTCCCCGCACCCACAAGATAGGCAAGTCCCGATAAAAATGCGCCGGAAGTAACCGTAAAAATCTGTGTGGAAGCGCATCCATCGAGGATAAAAAGTGCCCTGCTGGTCCGATACTGTTTTTCCGTAATATGATCGGAACACTCAAAAATATGGCTTAATTTATTGGTCATAACGTAAATCTCCCTATAAAAAGAGAGGCATCCCACCGAACTCTCTTCGGAATCTGAATGCCTCTATATGATTTTAAACGAGTTTTACAGTAACAACTTCATACGGTTTCAGTTGTACACAAACCACTCCGTCTTTCAACTCTAATTCTGCTTCTTCCTCCTCGAGCAGATTGCAGACAAACGCTTTGTTGTAGTTCCCCTCAACTACAAGATTTGTCTTTGTGAGTGCATTTTCGCTCTCATACATACGGATAATGATGCCATGACCGGACTCTGCACACTTGATCGTCTCTAATACAACGTTGGACCTGTCCACAGATGCTTTTGACAACAGGCTTCCCGGCTTTCCTCCTGCCACTGCAATAGCCGGCTGGTTCAGGTCATATGCCTGCTCCACGGTCTTTGCTTCCTGCCATTTTTCCGCATGCGGATAGATTGCATAGGTAAAATAGTGCTCTTCCTGATCTGCCACCGGATTCGGTTCGATGCCGGATTTAATCAGTGTCAGTGCCATATCAGAATCCTTCACGGAATGTCCATATTTGCAGTCATTTAACATGCTGACCCCGTAGTGACCTTCCGAGAGATCGATCCATTTCTGTCCGCAGCTCTCAAAACGTGCTTTATCCCAGCTCGTATTGGTATGCACTTTGCGTGTCAGATTACCAAACTGTACATCAAATGTTGCTTCATCGGTATGTACATTGACCGGGAAATGTACCTTTAACAATGTCTGATGCTCTTTCCAGTCCACATAAGTCTCAAATTCGATCCTTCTGCTGTCTGCATAGAAATGGATCTTCTGGCGGATCACAGAATTGCTCTCCCTGCGCTCGATCTCTAATGTTGTGCGCACCGGACCACACTCTGTCCATTCCATGGAAGTCACATCATTGATATCCCAGTACTTTTCGGTATAGAAAATATCCACATCCCAGTTATCAAAGCACATCGGCTTGTCCTCGTACATACGGAACTGATTGCCTTTTTTGCCATCCTGCAGTACTTCCCTGTCGTTTTCCTTGTCGTAGATGCGGTCAAAACGTCCCTCCGCATCCAGATGAACCGTATAAAACGGTGTCTCAAGCGTATGGTCACCCACAATGACAAATGGCGTTTTCTGCTCTGTTTCCCCGGATACAGCAGCAAATGTCTTATATCCTTTTGATGGCAGATGTTCTACATAAACCACTGCACCTTCTGCGGTCTTCTGTACCGGATAGAGCACGCCCTCTGCATCCTTTAACGCTTCCGCATGGATCTCCCCAAGTTCTACAATATCACTGCGGTCGTGTCCGGTCGTATTGAAAATAGTGATGCCTTCGCCATCTCCAACGAGCGCATGGAGACGTTCCTCTTCCAGTGCTTTGATCTCTTTCTGAAGTGCAGCATATTCTTCCTTTGTCACCTCATATACTTCATGGATCGCAGATCCAGGCAGAATATCATGGAACTGGTTGATCAGGACTTTTTTCCACATGCGGTCGAGTTCTTCTGCCGGATACGCAACCTGTGCCTGTGCTAAAACGGACAATAGTTCCAGATCCATCAGACCAAGTTCCGCCTTACGGTTGCTGCGTTTATTTCTCGCCATTGAGGTATAGGTTCCGCGGTGGTACTCAAAGTAAAATTCACCTTCCCATACCGGCAGGCGTCTGTCGCCTTTCACGCGCTCCTCAAGTTCTTCAAAATAGGTGCGTGAAAATTCCTGGCGTACTTTCGGAATGCCTTTGATTCCCTTTTCCATACGGATCGAGGTCTCAAGCATTTCCCTGGTCGGGCCGCCGCCGCCATCGCCGTAACCGTAGGAGACTAAGATATCGTTATTGATATCCTTATTCTGGTAACGCATCCATCCTCCCATGATCGCATCCGGGTGCAGCATGCCATTATAGGTCGTAAAGTAATCTTTGATCGGCTGGCTCACGCCAAGGGTCGTGATCAGGTGTGTCAGCACCTCTGTCCCGTCGATTCCACGCCACATCATCGTATCGTAAGGCACTTTATTGAACTGGTTCCATGCAAGCTTGGTCGTCATAAAATAATCAATTCCGCACTTTTTCATAATCTGCGGCAATGCCCCGGAGTAACCGAACACATCCGGCAGCCAGAGGATACGGTTGTCCACGCCAAATTCCTCTTTGAAAAAGCGTTTGCCATGCATAAACTGACGAACGAGGGATTCTCCCGATGTCAGGTTGCAGTCTGCCTCGACCCACATACCGCCTTCCGGCTCCCAGCGTTTCTCTTTGATGCGCTGTTTTGCTTTCTCGTACAATTCCGGATAACGCTCCTTTAAAAATGCATATAACTGTGGCTGGCTGGACATGAACTTATAATTCGGGTACTCGTCCATCAGCTTTAACACAGTTGCAAAGCTGCGTCCGACTTTTTCTCTTGTCTGTGCCACAGTCCACCACCACGCAACATCGATATGTGTATGCCCGATACAGGTTGCGATCACATCCTCATACCCTGCCATATCTTCATACAATGCTTTCTGGATATAAGCAGATGCTTCCCGCACACTCCGGTAAAAGTCTTCGGAATACGGGGTTCTTAGATCCAGCAGATTGATCGTCTCATTGAGCACATACTCAATATCCTTGCGGTTCTTGTCATCTGCCTCCATGCGGGAAAACGCTGCAAGCGGAACCCACAGGTCATAATAGAGTTTTTCGATCTCTGCATCGATCTCCTCGATCTGTGTGCGGAGCGCAAATTCCTCATGCATGATCCCGGTATACGCCTGCAGGTCGATGGTCAGTGTCTCTCCTGCCTTTCCGCTTCTTGTGATCAGGCACTCCCTGTGGTTCATATCGATACCCTGATAAACCTCCCCGTTCACAAACACGATAAACTGCGGATTTCTTCCGTCATCCCACTCGTCGATCTGTGAGGAAACGCGGATCCATACACTTTTTCCATCCAGCTCCTCTGGAATGGTATAGGTCGTGCGGAACCAGTAGTGGCGGTCCTTGCCATACCAGTGCATGGTCTTGCAGTCAAAGTTTTCCCAGGCTGCCTCGTCTTTTAATGCATCCTCCGGGTGAATAAAGTTTCCTTCCTTGTACTCCCACTGTGTCAGTGGAAATACCTGTTTTACTTTTAATTTCTTAAGTTCGTTGCAAATTACACCGACTCTTTTGTCTAAGAAATCCATTCCGGCACCTCTCGCTCCTGTCTACTTTCTGATATAATCCAAAATTTCATCAACTGTTGTAAACGCCATTCCTGTCACCGTATCCGCGCATCCATAATAAATCGTGATTCTTCCCGTATCAGCATCTGCAAGTGCTGCACAAGGGAAAACAACATTCGGGACATCCCCGACACACTCATAATATTCATGCGGTGCTAAAATATATTCTTTTGAGCGCGCCAGCACTTTCCATGGCTGTTCTAAATCTAAAAGTGCTGCACCCATACGGTATACAAAACCATTGCAGGTTGTAATTACACCATGATAGATCAGAAGCCATCCCTCATCCGTCTTGATTGGAATCGGACCCGGTCCAACTTTGGTACACTGCCATGCAGATTCATCTCCTGGGATCGGGCTCATCACATGTCTGTGTCTGCCCCAGAACTCCATATCTTTACTGAAACTTACAAAAATATCGCCAAACGGTGTATGTCCGTTATCGCTTGGTCTGTTTAACATTGCATACATGCCATTTATTTTTTCCGGGAACAGAACACCGTTCCGGTTACACGGCACATAGGCATTTTCTAACTGCACAAACTTTTTAAAATCAAATGTATAGGCAACACCGATGGTTGGACCGTGGTATCCGTTGCACCATGTGATGTAATATCTGTCCTCGATAAAGCAGACTCTTGGATCGTAGCGGTACTCTCTTTTTAAGATCTCCTCATCCTCTCCCTCAAACTGGATTGGTGTATCCTCGATATCCCAATGGATACCATCTTTACTTCTTCCAACAAAAATATCCATGCTGATCGACCTGCTGTCACAGCGGAATACGCCTGCAAATCCGTCCTCAAACGGAACAACTGCACTATTAAACACACTGTTCGAAACTTTATTTCCATTTCTTCCAATGATTGGGTTTTCTGTGTAACGCCATACTGGCATCGTATACCCTTCCGGTTTTTCCTGCCATGGAATATTTGGCAATGACTTTCCAATTATTTTACTCATACCTGCTCCTTTGTAAAAGGGCTGATACATAAATTTCAATTCTTTTATTTTTATGTATCAGCCCTCTATCATCTCATTTTGGTTTTTTATTTCCTGCTGTATCTCTTTGCAAGATGTTAGTTTGCTGCGTCGATCTGAGCCTGTACTTTCTCAACGATATCATCAAATCCTGCTGCACGCATCTCACTCATCATTTCCGGGACAGCCGTTTCCGGATCAACTGCACCTGTGTTGATCTCACTCTTATATCTGTTGTAGATCTCTGTACAGTTTGCAAGTTCATCTTCAAACTCTGTTGTGTCAATAGAAACTGCGATAACCGGTGAAGCCTCTGCTTTTTCGTTCAACTCTTTTACTTCATCCCACTGATTCGTCTCCTGGTCAGCTAACAGACTTACATTGAAGAATGTTCCCTGGCTATAACCTGCCATCAGCCACTGCTTATCTGTTTTTTCAACTTTCTTGTCATCTGTATAGTTGAAGTTGTCGCCCTCAAGTCCATAATATAATGCATCTCTTACATAAGTATCAGAATTTACAAGGTTTAAGAATTTTAATGCTTCCTCTGGATGTTTGCTGTTTGCAGAGATACAGTTAATTGATCCCTGTACAGATCCTCTGGATACTACTGTCTTTCTCCACTGAACGGCTGTCGCATTGACACCCATGTTCGGTCCCCATGTAGTCTGTGCTGCCTGGCTCCATCCCTGTGCAATGTTAAATGCCTGATAAGTTGGAAGTTCACCTAACGTTGCAGCATCCTGATTAATGTAGCCTTTCTGGAACCATTCATGATATAACTTCAGGTCATTCATTACATCTTCCTGCTCATAGGTAGCTACAACCTTTTTGGATGAATCATCATATGCAACGCCGAGTGCCGGAAGTCCAAGTGCAAGATTATCATAAACGGTAGTAACAAACTGGCATGGCGCATCAGATGCACGGTAAATTACCGGCTGATTGGTTTCTTTATAAATCGTATCAAATGCATCAGTCAACTGGTCGAGTTCTGTCAGATTGCTCACATCAAGTCCTAACTGGTCACACAGATCCTGATCCCATACAAAATACTGTGTTGTCGAACTGTCTTTATAAGTCGGGATACCATAAATCTTTCCATCTACACTCACTGCCTCCCAGTAGTCCTCCGGGATCAGGCTCTTGACATCCGGACAGTCTTTTTCAATCAGATCTGTGATATCATAATAAGCACCCAGTCTCACATCACTCTCATATACCACATCATTTGAAAAAATGATATCGTAGTCCTCTCCCGTATTGATAATGGTACTTCTTCTCTTTTCCCAGTCGCCCCAGGAGATAATCTCCACATCGATATTTACACCGATCTTGTCTGCAAGATACTCATTAATGTGTTCCTTCCATGCATCATAGTTATCCGGCTGGCCTCCGCCGATCTGAATCCATTTTAATGTCACGATATCGTCAGAACTTTTTTCGTCTTTCGCGGTGCTGGAATCGGATGCACCAGATGAACTCGACGTATTGGATGTACCTGAATTTCCACATCCTGCTGCTGTTCCCACCAACATGCATCCAACAAGACCTGTTGCCATCATTCTTAAAACTCTTTTCTTCATACTTTACCCTCCATGTTTGAAATAAAATTATTTGTTCTGTTTCTTTATCTTCAGATGCTATCGCATCCGTTTCACCTGATCATCCTTTGACAGCTCCTACCGTAAGACCGGAAATAAAATATCTCTGGAAAAACGGATATACACATGCGATCGGAATAACTACAAGCACCGCGATCGCCATACGGATGGACTCTGTCGGCATTGAATTTTTATACTGCTGCAATGACAGTCCCGCACTCGGGTTATTTGCAATGTACTGGATATTCTGGATCATATTGTTCAGTAATGCCTGTAATGACGTCAGTTTCTTCTCGCTGACGTATAAGGAGGACTGGAACCAGTCATTCCAATATCCAAAACTTAAGAACAGTCCAATGGTTGCAAATACCGGTTTTGAAATTGGCACAATAATCTTCAAAAAGATCGTAAACTCGGAAGCCCCGTCAATCTTTGCTGATTCCACGATGGAATCCGGGATCGTCGATTTAAAAAACGTCTTGGCTATAATGATATTAAACGAGGACACAGCCAGCGGTAATATCAGGCACCAGATCGTATTCCTGAGGTTTAAAATATTGGCAACTACCACATAGTTTGCAACCATACCACCGTTAAAGATCATCGGTATAAATACGACCCAGGTAAAAAATCCTTTCAGTTTATACTCATTTCTCGATAAGACATATCCCATCATCGTAGTCAGTGCAAGTCCGATCAGTGTTCCTAATACCGTGACAAGAACCGATATCAGAAGGGCATTTCCAATACTTGCACGCTCATTCCACAGATAGGAATATGCGCTCAGTGAAAATGCTTTCGGGAAAAAGGAATATCCATGTGTCACAAGCTCACTCTCTTTTGTAATGGAAATAATGAATACCAGGATCACCGGAGTGATACATGCAAGTCCAAGGATCAGGAATATCAGGTTAAAAATAATATTGGTTGCCGGTTTGATCCGGTTTAATTTGCTAACTTCTTCTTTTTGTTTTGTCATATCAACACCTCTTAAATGATCGCGCTGTCGCTGTCAATCTTTGAGACAATATAGTTTGCAAGTAAAATCGTAATGCAGCATGCGATCGACTGGAAGAATCCGGCTGCTGCTGTCTTTCCAATCGCAACATTTGTCTGCAGTGCATTGTAAATATAAGTATCAAATGTGGAAGCAACTTTATAAAGCGAGTTCGGGATGCCCTGTGTCACCTGATAGAACAAACCAAAATCGGAGTAGAAGATTTTTCCAACATTTAAAATAAACATCATGATCACGATCGGCTTAATAGACGGGATCGTAATATATCTTGCCTGCTGGAATTTTGTCGCTCCATCAATCACAGCCGCCTCGTACAGACTTCCATCAATTCCTGTAATACTTGCCAGATAAACGACCATGCTGTATCCGACTGTTTTCCAGAGATTCATGACAACTAAGATCAATGGCCAGTATTTTGGATTGGAATACCACTGGATGCTCTGCCCTCCAAAATGTGTAATGATCTGGTTTAAAATTCCTTTGTCTGGAGATAAAAATGCAAATACAAAATAACTTGCAACTACCCATGACATGAAATGTGGGAAAAACATAAGTGTCTGGTAAACTTTTGATTTAAACTTGCTGTAGATCTGGCTGATTATGATCGCAAGTGTAACCGGGATTACCAGTCCTAAAATAATAAATACGATATTATATAGAATGGTGTTCCGAAGCAGCATCGTAAATGCATTGGACTGTATAAAGAATTTGAAGTTATCAAACCCGCACCATTCACTGTGAAACAGGCTGTAAATAAATCCGTGTCCCGCTGACAGTTTGTAATTCTTAAATGCTATAATGATTCCAAACATTGGCAGGTAACTGAAGATGAGAAACCACACCGCTGTCGGCAGCGCAAGGATCGTCAGTTCTGTATCATCTTTCGTCCACCTTTTTTTCTTTATATTGGTCTTTTTCTTGCCAGCCATTTTATCATCTCCCTCGTTGTTATTGTGTTATCATTTGTTGCATTTATAAGTTATCATTTTTCACATGTATTGTCAATATAATATCCTACTTTCTTGTTGCTTTTTCCGTTATGCATAACATTTTATAGCTTTTTTTAGTTATTATTTACAATATAATTGACTTTTTTGTTATCTTTTGTTAACATATTATTGTAATTATTTAGATGTTAATAATGTAAATTAAAGTTTACATTATTAGTTAACATTTTTAATATCTTTTGTTCATGCACGATATTTGTGATATGATAAGAACGATACAAGAAAAGAAAGGAGTTTCTTATGTCGAAAGTAACGATGCAGGATATTGCAGACGCCCTTGGGACCTCCCGTGTTACCGTCTGGAAAACATTTAACCACCGTCCGGGTGTTTCTGATGAAATGAAGGAAAAAATCATAGCAAAAGCACACGAACTTGGATACGACAAACTTCCCTCTGAACCACATTTCACAGAGGTTCCAAAGGCAAAAACTGTTTCTTTGGTTGTTTCGCGCCCGGATTCCTCTATTTTTTGGACAAACATCATTCACCGTATGGCACAGGAACTTTCTTTATCCAACATCAATCTCATGTACACTTATGTTCCAACCTCATGCACTTCTGAATACGAACTGCCAGATGTGCTGAAAGATGATACCGTACAGGGAATCATTGTTTTAAACGTATATGATAAGCATCTTTTAACATTAATCAATGAACTTGAAATACCAAAAGTATTTTTAGATACCGTACCGGAGATCGAACTGAAAACGCTGACCGGAGATCTTTTATTAATTGAAGGGAAATACACAGAACAACAGATCGTAGATCATTTATTTGAAAAAGGCTGCAAACGTATCTCTTTCATCGGGGATATCAATTATGCGCAAACGAACACCGACCGGTATCTGGGCTTTTTGGAAAGTCTCAAAAAACATAACTTTCCGCTGATAGAAGATCTTTGTTTTACCGATTCGATCGGAATCGGGCATTATGGAGACTGTATTTTCAACTTTTTAGACAGTCTCGATCCAGATGTCGATGCGATTGTGTGTGTCAGTGATTATGTGGCACATTATGTGGAAATGTATTTAGAGGAAAACCCACATCATTTCCATAACGATATCCTGCTGACCGGCTTTGACTGCAGCAAAGAGTATACGAATGTGATCAACAGAGTTACCACCGTAAATGTAAAGAATAACCTTCTTGGGAAACGCCTTGCGATGCAGATCGAATTTCGTATGAATTACCCGGATGCCCCGCCGGAGACTTCCTATATCCGGTATGAGATCATCTATTCGGATATGTTGCTTCCATCTGGGCGCATGAATTGACAATAGATATCCGCCAGAAAAAACGTGGAGGTCGTAAAAGTGTAAAAATCGCCTTTGGTGATTCTTCATTGTGGCTATACTAAAAGCATAGCCACTTTTAATATTAGGAGATATATAAAGCAGAAACGACGGAAAATATAAGCCATCTGGATTAAATTCCAAATGGCTATTTTTTTACCCAGTTTCAGGGCAATGGATGTAGAAAAAAGGTAGCAGTCGAAGCCAACTATCCTCTCCATCCGATCGTACGTATCTCATGTTTTCCTAACACGATTTCATTCTCTTCTTTCTGTAACCGGTCTTTTTCTAACAGATCATAGGTAAAAATCTCAGGCTGTGAGACAGTCACCGTCGTCTCTTCATCTGAAAGGTTGCAGAAACGCAGAATGACATCCCCGGTAAGCATACTGTGTTTCAGTGCGGTCGGAACTGCCTGTAAATGTTTCTTTTCTACAAACCGGTATGTTTGTGGCAGGGTTCCCGTCTGTCTTTCCATTCCCGCGGTCTGCCAGTCTGTCTGGAACTGGTATGCCTCCTCGTAGGAATGATAAAGTTCCTCTCCCATGCCATGTGGGATGATCTCATATTCCGTGGTCTTTTCGCCCAGGCACTGTGCTTCCGGTGTTAAAAATACACCCCAGTCTCCCAGTTCACGTACACCACGGTGAAGTGTTACCGCAATCGTATTTTTTCCGTCACGCAAAATCTCATACTCTGCAAGACCTTTATTGGCGATAGTAAGTCCATATGCATCCTCATGCACATTGACAAAACACTGCTGATGCTGGGCATTGCACGGATTTTCCCATGTGTCTGCCGGTACGTTCGGGCGCTTTGCCACCTCAAACACAGAATCTGCGTAATGGAAATCTGTCTTTAATCCCGTCTCAAAAAGGACGCGCAGACGATGATCTTTGATCTGGTTATTGAAAGTGGTCTTTACTTTCAGTCCTTTTCCGTTCTTCTCTAAGGTATACTCTGCCACGATCTCAAATGGAACCAAATGACTGCCACGGGATGCCTTGCGATATTTAAACTCTACAAGATCCTCAATCTCTCCTGCCAGCGTTTTATCGGCTGCATCCGGGAGCATCATCGTATGTTTTACACGGATCACGGCCTGGCATGCATTATCTTCTGCCACCGTAATCTCTGCTTTCGTCCCTTTTGTAGTCACCGGTATGTCATTTACCGGGGCAAAGAAAATATATTCGTTTCCGATATCCCCGCAGTCCTCAAAGATACCAAGATCCTTGTATACATGACCTGTCTTTTTATCGGTCAGTTCCACAGAACCGTCCGGTTCAAAGTGTGCCTTTAAAAACTCATTTTCCATTGTATTCTCTGTAGTGATCAGTGAATTAGCCGTATTGATATCTTCTGCCTCTGCCAGCACATAAGTGTCCCATCCAAATGCCGGCACACCGGCTGCCTCCATGGTAATCTTTACGCGCTTTGCAATATATGGCTGGCGGAATTTATCTTTTGGCAGATCATAGTTAAAATGATTTGCAATTTCAGTGACAACCGCCGGGATCTCTCTCCCGTCTTTGTCAAGTACGCGGTATTCCGGGAGTTTCTTTTCATGCATGCGTGCTATCACTTCGGCTAACGGTGCCTCACTGAAATACATGCGATCGGTTTCTAACTCCATCTCCACAACACCTGTGCGGTCCCAGCCGGTCGTATTGACCACGACAAATGGAATGTTTCCTTCCTTCACTGCACTGGTATTGATCTTTCCTTTCAGATAGTCCATACACATGGAAATAATGTGCAGTGCCACCTGTTCTGTCTTTTCAAAACGGGTTATCATCTCACGATGTACATCATCCACGCTGCATCCGCAGATACTGTCGTGCGGATGATTCTGCATCAGAAGTTTCCATCCATAAGTAAACAGATCCTGCGGATATTCCATCCCCTCTTTTGCCGCAATCGCAGCGAGCGGTTCTGCCACTTTCTCAAACAGCATCTCACAGCGGACATTCCACTGTTTGATATAAATGCGGGAGGATGCTGTGTTCGCTAACGTATACCATCCATCCGTCTTCTGGCTGCGCAGTTCGCCCGTGATCATGTTCAGATCGTCCGGCAGTTCCTTTTTTATCTGCTCCACATAACCGGCGAAATCAGAATGTACGAAATCCACATCCGGGTACAGCGCATTTGCCGTGCGGATGGCAGCTGACAGATCCGTCTGTACCGGCTGATGATCACAGCCATTCATGAATAAAAGCTGGTCCGTACCGGCATAACGCACAGCATCTGCAAGTTTTTTATCCCAGTACACTTTTGACTTTTCTTCTTCCACCGGCACTTCTGCGCCGTTGTTGTACCAGTTTGCAAATAAAATGCCAAGCACCGCAGAACCGTCTGCTGACTGCCAGTTCATCTCAGAATAGGCAGACTCATAGGCGTCGGCCGTCTGATTATTAAATCCGGTCGGTTTTACACCTCTTCCGAATACTGCCGTGTCAATGCCCGCCTTCTTTAAAAGCTGCGGTGCCTGCCCCACATTTCCAAAGGAATCCGGAAAGTATCCTGTTTTTGTCCACTTTCCGCCAAATTCCTGTGCAAGTTTATAACCCATCTGTAAGTTTCTGACATTCGACTCACTGCTTGTCAGAAATTCATCCTGCAATACATACCATGGACCAATTGCAATCCTGCCATCCCCGATCAATTTCTGCAGACGTGCACGGTTTTCGGGGCGTACCTGAAGATAATCTTCCAGCATGATGGTCTGTCCATCCAGATGAAAATATTTATATTCTTGATCTTTCTCCATAGTATCGATCAGTGTATCCATCATTTCAATATAAAGCATATGATGTTTTTCATATGGAAGATACCATTCTCTGTCCCAGTGTGTATGAGAAATAATATGCGCCTTTTTCATAGTGCTCTCCATTCCTGCCCATTTAGGACATTATAAAAATCTCTGCTTCTGCCTGTTTCCATTGATATCCCATATTTATGCACAGGCACAGATATCTTTTTAAATCAAAGGGTTACTTTCTGTCCGCAATAGTCCAGTACCAGTTCACAGAATACGGAATTTGCCCATGAGAACCACGGACGTGTAAATTCTTCCGGGTGATCCACATGAAATGACTCATGTACCAGATTGGTCTCCGCATCACAGTCTGCGATCATCTCAAGCATTTTTAATTTTTCCTCCTTGGAATCAGAGGTAAGTCCCTGCATTGCCAGTGCCATTGGCCAGATGAAACGCGTGTATGTGTGTGGGCTTCCGATTCCCTCCGCGCACTCTCCGCTGAAATAATATGGGTTCTGGTCACTTAAGATCACTTTTCTGGTGTTCTGGTATCTCTCATTTTTATTGTCGCAATAGCCATAGTATGGCATCGCAAGAAGGCTTGGCAGATTTGCATCATCCATTACAAGATACTGGCCGAAACCATCTACCTCATATGCGTAGTATTCCGTTTTCTGTGCCGGAAGGATAGCAAGTGTCTCGATCGCACTTCTCACTTCCTTTGAAAAAGCATCTGCCTCTTCTGCCAGTTTCTCATCATGGTAGATTTCACGGGCAATCTCTGCTATATTTCCAAGGATGACGGAAGCTAACATATTTGACGGGATCAGATATCCATATACACAGGCATCATCACTCGGACGGAACCCCGACCAGATCAGTCCGACGTTGCTTTTTACCAGAGCACCTTTTCCGTCCCTTGAGAGAGTATCGGTAAAACTGCAGTTTTCTCTTTCAAATGTATATGGGGAAGCATTTTCATGATCCTGTTCCGTTCGGAATACGCGGATCACGGCTTTTGCGGCTTCTAACCATTCTCCGGTAAACTGCTCCGTACATCCTGTATTCTTCCAGAGCAGATAGGAAAGCTGTACCGGATAGCATAAGGAATCGATCTCATATTTCCGTTCCCACAGCTCCGGTTTCATATCCGTCTTGTCATGATCCCAGCACTGTCCGTCGCCATTTTCATTAAATGCATTGGCATATGGATCTAAAAGAATGCACTGCATTTGTTTTTTGATCAGCCCGCATACCAGTTCCACAAGTTCCGGTTCTTCCTTTGCAAACAATAAAAACGGGCGGAGCTGACATGCCGAATCACGCAGCCACATAGCAGGAATATCCCCCGTGATCACAAATACTGTATCATTTTCTTTTATTTTAATCGTTGTCTGAAGCGTATTCGAAATGCACTTTTCAAACATGACCGCGATCTTGCTGTCTGCACCAAATTTTTCTTTTACAAGAGCAACCGTACGCTCGATCGCTGCATAATTCTCTTTTATTTTCATCTTAATCTCCCTTCTTGTACTGTCTTTTTCACACGAATCTCCTGCTTTATAGAATCCCCGATATCTGATAGGGAATTATAATATCCTCGTTCTGTTTCTTTCCGGTTGTAATTTCCTCCAAAAGTGTGACTGCCTGCTGTCCCATCGCAAATTCATTCTGCCGCACATGGATAAAATCATCCTGCTCATAGATCTCATCAATGCCATCAAATACAGCAATCTTTTTTGAAATCCCATGCTCTTTTAAATATTTCGAAAAAAGCACCCCGATCCGGTATTCAGCGGCAATATATGCCGTACATTCCCTGTTTTTTTCCAGGATCTCTGCAATCTGCGCATAATCAAATTCCCGACATTCTTTTTCAATATCCTCTGGAATGTGGTTATATTTTTCAAGTTTTGCAAATGTCCCATTGGCATCTTCATATTTGAGCATACAATGAGCAAATCCTTCGTAGCGCTCATGGATCGTTGTCGTCGTAACGGACGCATGCGTCAGAAAACAGATTTTTTTATGCCCCATTGCGATAAGTATTTTGGTAACTTCGTTCGCCGCTTCATAATTATCTGTTCTGACACACGGGATTGAAATGCCCTGCATCCTCCGGTCCATAAGCACCAGCGGATACCCGTTCAGTGCCAGTTCTAACACCTTACTGTTATAATTATCCCCCTGTGCGCAAAGAAGCAGAATACCTTTTACTCCCGCACGGATTGCTGCGTCGATCGCCTGTTTTTCCTTTTCGATACTTCCATAAGTACACTTAAACAAAAGATCTGACTGTCTCCTGTCACATTCGCTCTCAATCCCCTGCAAAAGCCGTGTGCCAAAATCGCTTCCAAACCCATCGAATATTACACCGATCCGCTGATTGGCAGTCCCCCGGCTCTCCTTTTTCATCTCCACAGCAGCAGCCGGACTGCACACAAAAGAACCTCTTCCCGGCTCTCTGCTGATCTTTTTTTCCTTTGCCAGCATATCCATCGCCTTTTTCGCTGTAATACGGCTTACCCCATAAAGCTCTGCTGACTCTTTCTCCGATGGCAGCCGGTCTCCCGGCTGGTAATCTCCATTCTGTATTTTTGCAAGCAGATCCGCATAGATCCGCTCATACATAATTGTTTTTCCCATTGCCGCCTCCGTTAATCTTTCTGTGACACTGCGCATTGCAATTTTACACTACCAGATTTGCTGCTCCAATGATCCCGGCATCATTTCCAAGTGCAGAGGTCACGATGTCGGCAATATATCCATGACTGCCACCGAAACACATATCTTTCACCAGATCCTTAAGCGGTGCGGTCAGATTTTCTTTCTGCGCAGCAACTCCTCCGCCAAGGATCACCTTTTCCGGCCGGAACGTATTTATCACATTTGCAATTCCGCATGCGAGGTAACCCTCATATTCTTTTATAACTTCCATGCCAGCTTCATCTCCGGCTTTTGCGGCGTCAAACGGAATCTTACCATTCATCTGTTCCAGGTCATTTTTACACATCTCATTCATGATGGATTCCGGGTGCTCTGCTGCCTTTTCCCGTGCGATCCGAAGAAGTGCAGACGCAGAGGCATATGCTTCCAGGCAGCCTTTTCTTCCACAGGTACAGCGAACGCCATCATGGCGTATAGACAAATGTCCTAACTCACAGCCTCCCGGCATCCCACCGCGAAAAATCTTTTTATCCAGGATCACTCCACTGCCCACACCCGTTCCAAGTGTCAGAAGAACTGCATTTTCTGCACCTTCTGCCGCACCGGCATATACTTCTCCCAGTGCCGCAGCGTCCGCATCATTGGCAATTTCAATTCCCACATCCAGATGTATTTTCAGTTCTTCTACGATTGGTACATTTTCCCAGCCAAAATTATTAGAATACAGGATTACTCCCCGCTTTGCGTCGATCGTTCCCGGACTTCCAATTCCGATCCCCTCACACTGTTCCAATGTCATGCCTGCATTTTCAAGCATCTGTTGTACGGCATCTGCCATGCGTTCCACCAGCATCTGATACGGCACCGTCAGATCGGTTGGAATTGTGATTCTCCCAATAATCTCATTTTCCTCATTTACCAGCCCCATTTTGATGGACATACCGCCCATATCGATCCCCAGTTTCATTTTTTCCTCCTTTTTATATGTCATTTATATATCATTTACATATTATTTATATTTATTAATATATCATATCCAAATCGAATATATCATTTTGTTGTGTATTTGTAAAGACAAGACTTACACGCAACGGAAAATTACTGCTCACCATGTTCCCAACGAAAAAAAAACATCTGCTTTCTCCGTTTGATGCGGAAAAATCAGATGCACTTCTGTCAGAAGCAGGTACTATTTCCCTGCCTCTTCCAATATCTGTTTCTGTACTTTTTTGCTGAAACCGTGCAGTACGGTATCATACGCAAAATCTATCATATTATAAAGTTCCTTCTCCGGGAAATCATCCAGATAGATCGTGTTCCAGTAAGGTTTCTGAACCTTCGAACAATGATATCCTTCCATGATCTTATCCGGGTAGACCATCCGGTAAAACTGTGCTGTATCCGCTGTACATTTCATTTGCTTATGATTCCTGCAGCAGCCAATCTCAAAGGCCGATCTCGTTACCTTAAAAACAATTAATAACGAGAGCGGCCGCATATTTTAGTGTATTTGTAAACCCTTTTATAAAAAAAATGATATGACTATATTTTACGTTTCTTGCACAGTTGTTTATTTTCGTACATATAAACATCCGCCTTATCCAATAACATCTGCATGGTATACGCACCATCTTCGTCCGGGAATGCCCAGCCGCATGCATAGTCGATCTGTATTTGATTTTCATTACTATTTAATCTGTCTTTCTCTCTGTATAAACTTTTTAACAGTTCCTCAACTTCTGTTTTGCTTGTGTGATAAATAACTGCCATAAACTCATCTCCGCCATATCTTCCAACAAAATTTTTTTCCGGTATCACACTGCGTAAAAGCTGGGCGAAATCCATGATCAAACGGTCTCCTGCCGAATGTCCCATTGTATCATTCACAATCTTCAGATTATTTAGATCAAACATCATGCAGGCTGTAGACTCTTTCACTTTCTCTGGGGTATTAAGAAGCAGCTCGCAGGCATCTTTATTAGGTAATCCGGTATGGGCATCCGTATATGCCTTCTGTTCTAACAGTTTATTATTCATTGCCATTTTCATTGCTGTCAGCGTCTGCATAATGATCAAAATCACCAGACAAAACATATCAAGTGCGGACAGAAACTCTATCGTGCGGATCTTTATAGCAATCTTTTCTGAATAATTTTCTGCAGCAAATACCGTTTCATCTGCCATCTCAAAATAGATTTCACTCATATTTACAATATCTGTATTTTGGTAGCCTTTACTTCTCACTTCCCCAATTTCTGTTTTTAATTTTTCCCAATATTCACTCTGAATCCGCAGCTTATCCTGATATTCTTTGTCATGGATCTTTACCAGATCATATTGTCCTTCCTGATATCTTAAGCCACTCAGAATATTATCCAGATATTTTATCAATTCATCCTTCTGGTTTCCTGTGATTTCTAATTTTACCTCACGCTGTGTCGCTCCACGTACCAGACCCGCATAATTTATTACACGTGCAGTCCCTTGTAACCTGTTAATCTGTATTATCATAAAAACAATGAGAAATATTAATATCAATATCAGACAGCTTTGTATGATGCCTATTATATTTTTTATTCTCTTATCCGACCGTATTTCTTTGTTCATCACCATCCCTCTCGTATTTACCCATAATAACATTTTTTCAAAAGAAAGTCTATCTGATATATTCCGAACTTCTGAATCATAAGTATTTACAATATTCCATACCCACTCTGATCCGTTTATCCTCTCCATCCGATCGTACGTATCTCATGTTTTCCTAACACGATTTCATTCTCTTCTTTCTGTAACCGGTCTTTTTCTAACAGATCATAGGTAAAAATCTCAGGCTGTGAGACAGTCACCGTCGTCTCTTCATCTGAAAGGTTGCAGAAACGCAGAATGACATCCCCGGTAAGCATACTGTGTTTCAGTGCGGTCGGAACTGCCTGTAAATGTTTCTTTTCTACAAACCGGTATGTTTGTGGCAGGGTTCCCGTCTGTCTTTCCATTCCCGCGGTCTGCCAGTCTGTCTGGAACTGGTATGCCTCCTCGTAGGAATGATAAAGTTCCTCTCCCATGCCATGTGGGATGATCTCATATTCCGTGGTCTTTTCGCCCAGGCACTGTGCTTCCGGTGTTAAAAATACACCCCAGTCTCCCAGTTCACGTACACCACGGTGAAGTGTTACCGCAATCGTATTTTTTCCGTCACGCAAAATCTCATACTCTGCAAGACCTTTATTGGCGATAGTAAGTCCATATGCATCCTCATGCACATTGACAAAACACTGCTGATGCTGGGCATTGCACGGATTTTCCCATGTGTCTGCCGGTACGTTCGGGCGCTTTGCCACCTCAAACACAGAATCTGCGTAATGGAAATCTGTCTTTAATCCCGTCTCAAAAAGGACGCGCAGACGATGATCTTTGATCTGGTTATTGAAAGTGGTCTTTACTTTCAGTCCTTTTCCGTTCTTCTCTAAGGTATACTCTGCCACGATCTCAAATGGAACCAAATGACTGCCACGGGATGCCTTGCGATATTTAAACTCTACAAGATCCTCAATCTCTCCTGCCAGCGTTTTATCGGCTGCATCCGGGAGCATCATCGTATGTTTTACACGGATCACGGCCTGGCATGCATTATCTTCTGCCACCGTAATCTCTGCTTTCGTCCCTTTTGTAGTCACCGGTATGTCATTTACCGGGGCAAAGAAAATATATTCGTTTCCGATATCCCCGCAGTCCTCAAAGATACCAAGATCCTTGTATACATGACCTGTCTTTTTATCGGTCAGTTCCACAGAACCGTCCGGTTCAAAGTGTGCCTTTAAAAACTCATTTTCCATTGTATTCTCTGTAGTGATCAGTGAATTAGCCGTATTGATATCTTCTGCCTCTGCCAGCACATAAGTGTCCCATCCAAATGCCGGCACACCGGCTGCCTCCATGGTAATCTTTACGCGCTTTGCAATATATGGCTGGCGGAATTTATCTTTTGGCAGATCATAGTTAAAATGATTTGCAATTTCAGTGACAACCGCCGGGATCTCTCTCCCGTCTTTGTCAAGTACGCGGTATTCCGGGAGTTTCTTTTCATGCATGCGTGCTATCACTTCGGCTAACGGTGCCTCACTGAAATACATGCGATCGGTTTCTAACTCCATCTCCACAACACCTGTGCGGTCCCAGCCGGTCGTATTGACCACGACAAATGGAATGTTTCCTTCCTTCACTGCACTGGTATTGATCTTTCCTTTCAGATAGTCCATACACATGGAAATAATGTGCAGTGCCACCTGTTCTGTCTTTTCAAAACGGGTTATCATCTCACGATGTACATCATCCACGCTGCATCCGCAGATACTGTCGTGCGGATGATTCTGCATCAGAAGTTTCCATCCATAAGTAAACAGATCCTGCGGATATTCCATCCCCTCTTTTGCCGCAATCGCAGCGAGCGGTTCTGCCACTTTCTCAAACAGCATCTCACAGCGGACATTCCACTGTTTGATATAAATGCGGGAGGATGCTGTGTTCGCTAACGTATACCATCCATCCGTCTTCTGGCTGCGCAGTTCGCCCGTGATCATGTTCAGATCGTCCGGCAGTTCCTTTTTTATCTGCTCCACATAACCGGCGAAATCAGAATGTACGAAATCCACATCCGGGTACAGCGCATTTGCCGTGCGGATGGCAGCTGACAGATCCGTCTGTACCGGCTGATGATCACAGCCATTCATGAATAAAAGCTGGTCCGTACCGGCATAACGCACAGCATCTGCAAGTTTTTTATCCCAGTACACTTTTGACTTTTCTTCTTCCACCGGCACTTCTGCGCCGTTGTTGTACCAGTTTGCAAATAAAATGCCAAGCACCGCAGAACCGTCTGCTGACTGCCAGTTCATCTCAGAATAGGCAGACTCATAGGCGTCGGCCGTCTGATTATTAAATCCGGTCGGTTTTACACCTCTTCCGAATACTGCCGTGTCAATGCCCGCCTTCTTTAAAAGCTGCGGTGCCTGCCCCACATTTCCAAAGGAATCCGGAAAGTATCCTGTTTTTGTCCACTTTCCGCCAAATTCCTGTGCAAGTTTATAACCCATCTGTAAGTTTCTGACATTCGACTCACTGCTTGTCAGAAATTCATCCTGCAATACATACCATGGACCAATTGCAATCCTGCCATCCCCGATCAATTTCTGCAGACGTGCACGGTTTTCGGGGCGTACCTGAAGATAATCTTCCAGCATGATGGTCTGTCCATCCAGATGAAAATATTTATATTCTTGATCTTTCTCCATAGTATCGATCAGTGTATCCATCATTTCAATATAAAGCATATGATGTTTTTCATATGGAAGATACCATTCTCTGTCCCAGTGTGTATGAGAAATAATATGCGCCTTTTTCATAGTGCTCTCCATTCCTGCCCATTTAGGACATTATAAAAATCTCTGCTTCTGCCTGTTTCCATTGATATCCCATATTTATGCACAGGCACAGATATCTTTTTAAATCAAAGGGTTACTTTCTGTCCGCAATAGTCCAGTACCAGTTCACAGAATACGGAATTTGCCCATGAGAACCACGGACGTGTAAATTCTTCCGGGTGATCCACATGAAATGACTCATGTACCAGATTGGTCTCCGCATCACAGTCTGCGATCATCTCAAGCATTTTTAATTTTTCCTCCTTGGAATCAGAGGTAAGTCCCTGCATTGCCAGTGCCATTGGCCAGATGAAACGCGTGTATGTGTGTGGGCTTCCGATTCCCTCCGCGCACTCTCCGCTGAAATAATATGGGTTCTGGTCACTTAAGATCACTTTTCTGGTGTTCTGGTATCTCTCATTTTTATTGTCGCAATAGCCATAGTATGGCATCGCAAGAAGGCTTGGCAGATTTGCATCATCCATTACAAGATACTGGCCGAAACCATCTACCTCATATGCGTAGTATTCCGTTTTCTGTGCCGGAAGGATAGCAAGTGTCTCGATCGCACTTCTCACTTCCTTTGAAAAAGCATCTGCCTCTTCTGCCAGTTTCTCATCATGGTAGATTTCACGGGCAATCTCTGCTATATTTCCAAGGATGACGGAAGCTAACATATTTGACGGGATCAGATATCCATATACACAGGCATCATCACTCGGACGGAACCCCGACCAGATCAGTCCGACGTTGCTTTTTACCAGAGCACCTTTTCCGTCCCTTGAGAGAGTATCGGTAAAACTGCAGTTTTCTCTTTCAAATGTATATGGGGAAGCATTTTCATGATCCTGTTCCGTTCGGAATACGCGGATCACGGCTTTTGCGGCTTCTAACCATTCTCCGGTAAACTGCTCCGTACATCCTGTATTCTTCCAGAGCAGATAGGAAAGCTGTACCGGATAGCATAAGGAATCGATCTCATATTTCCGTTCCCACAGCTCCGGTTTCATATCCGTCTTGTCATGATCCCAGCACTGTCCGTCGCCATTTTCATTAAATGCATTGGCATATGGATCTAAAAGAATGCACTGCATTTGTTTTTTGATCAGCCCGCATACCAGTTCCACAAGTTCCGGTTCTTCCTTTGCAAACAATAAAAACGGGCGGAGCTGACATGCCGAATCACGCAGCCACATAGCAGGAATATCCCCCGTGATCACAAATACTGTATCATTTTCTTTTATTTTAATCGTTGTCTGAAGCGTATTCGAAATGCACTTTTCAAACATGACCGCGATCTTGCTGTCTGCACCAAATTTTTCTTTTACAAGAGCAACCGTACGCTCGATCGCTGCATAATTCTCTTTTATTTTCATCTTAATCTCCCTTCTTGTACTGTCTTTTTCACACGAATCTCCTGCTTTATAGAATCCCCGATATCTGATAGGGAATTATAATATCCTCGTTCTGTTTCTTTCCGGTTGTAATTTCCTCCAAAAGTGTGACTGCCTGCTGTCCCATCGCAAATTCATTCTGCCGCACATGGATAAAATCATCCTGCTCATAGATCTCATCAATGCCATCAAATACAGCAATCTTTTTTGAAATCCCATGCTCTTTTAAATATTTCGAAAAAAGCACCCCGATCCGGTATTCAGCGGCAATATATGCCGTACATTCCCTGTTTTTTTCCAGGATCTCTGCAATCTGCGCATAATCAAATTCCCGACATTCTTTTTCAATATCCTCTGGAATGTGGTTATATTTTTCAAGTTTTGCAAATGTCCCATTGGCATCTTCATATTTGAGCATACAATGAGCAAATCCTTCGTAGCGCTCATGGATCGTTGTCGTCGTAACGGACGCATGCGTCAGAAAACAGATTTTTTTATGCCCCATTGCGATAAGTATTTTGGTAACTTCGTTCGCCGCTTCATAATTATCTGTTCTGACACACGGGATTGAAATGCCCTGCATCCTCCGGTCCATAAGCACCAGCGGATACCCGTTCAGTGCCAGTTCTAACACCTTACTGTTATAATTATCCCCCTGTGCGCAAAGAAGCAGAATACCTTTTACTCCCGCACGGATTGCTGCGTCGATCGCCTGTTTTTCCTTTTCGATACTTCCATAAGTACACTTAAACAAAAGATCTGACTGTCTCCTGTCACATTCGCTCTCAATCCCCTGCAAAAGCCGTGTGCCAAAATCGCTTCCAAACCCATCGAATATTACACCGATCCGCTGATTGGCAGTCCCCCGGCTCTCCTTTTTCATCTCCACAGCAGCAGCCGGACTGCACACAAAAGAACCTCTTCCCGGCTCTCTGCTGATCTTTTTTTCCTTTGCCAGCATATCCATCGCCTTTTTCGCTGTAATACGGCTTACCCCATAAAGCTCTGCTGACTCTTTCTCCGATGGCAGCCGGTCTCCCGGCTGGTAATCTCCATTCTGTATTTTTGCAAGCAGATCCGCATAGATCCGCTCATACATAATTGTTTTTCCCATTGCCGCCTCCGTTAATCTTTCTGTGACACTGCGCATTGCAATTTTACACTACCAGATTTGCTGCTCCAATGATCCCGGCATCATTTCCAAGTGCAGAGGTCACGATGTCGGCAATATATCCATGACTGCCACCGAAACACATATCTTTCACCAGATCCTTAAGCGGTGCGGTCAGATTTTCTTTCTGCGCAGCAACTCCTCCGCCAAGGATCACCTTTTCCGGCCGGAACGTATTTATCACATTTGCAATTCCGCATGCGAGGTAACCCTCATATTCTTTTATAACTTCCATGCCAGCTTCATCTCCGGCTTTTGCGGCGTCAAACGGAATCTTACCATTCATCTGTTCCAGGTCATTTTTACACATCTCATTCATGATGGATTCCGGGTGCTCTGCTGCCTTTTCCCGTGCGATCCGAAGAAGTGCAGACGCAGAGGCATATGCTTCCAGGCAGCCTTTTCTTCCACAGGTACAGCGAACGCCATCATGGCGTATAGACAAATGTCCTAACTCACAGCCTCCCGGCATCCCACCGCGAAAAATCTTTTTATCCAGGATCACTCCACTGCCCACACCCGTTCCAAGTGTCAGAAGAACTGCATTTTCTGCACCTTCTGCCGCACCGGCATATACTTCTCCCAGTGCCGCAGCGTCCGCATCATTGGCAATTTCAATTCCCACATCCAGATGTATTTTCAGTTCTTCTACGATTGGTACATTTTCCCAGCCAAAATTATTAGAATACAGGATTACTCCCCGCTTTGCGTCGATCGTTCCCGGACTTCCAATTCCGATCCCCTCACACTGTTCCAATGTCATGCCTGCATTTTCAAGCATCTGTTGTACGGCATCTGCCATGCGTTCCACCAGCATCTGATACGGCACCGTCAGATCGGTTGGAATTGTGATTCTCCCAATAATCTCATTTTCCTCATTTACCAGCCCCATTTTGATGGACATACCGCCCATATCGATCCCCAGTTTCATTTTTTCCTCCTTTTTATATGTCATTTATATATCATTTACATATTATTTATATTTATTAATATATCATATCCAAATCGAATATATCATTTTGTTGTGTATTTGTAAAGACAAGACTTACACGCAACGGAAAATTACTGCTCACCATGTTCCCAACGAAAAAAAAACATCTGCTTTCTCCGTTTGATGCGGAAAAATCAGATGCACTTCTGTCAGAAGCAGGTACTATTTCCCTGCCTCTTCCAATATCTGTTTCTGTACTTTTTTGCTGAAACCGTGCAGTACGGTATCATACGCAAAATCTATCATATTATAAAGTTCCTTCTCCGGGAAATCATCCAGATAGATCGTATTCCAGTAAGGTTTCTGAACCTTCGAACAATGATATCCCTCCACGATTTTATCCGGGTAGACCATCCGGTAAAACTGTGCGGCATCCGCTGTGCATTTTAATGTAATTTTATAGTTTCCCTCATCCGGATATAACTGCGCAAATATTTTATCATTCAGTTTGTAGCAGACCGGCACTTTCCCAAACGGGTATGCTTCACATGCCTTATGCTTACTGAGACAATATGCTTTGATATCTTCTGCCGTCATGATTTTCGCCTCTTACTTCTGTTTTTCTCTTATCTTTCATTACTTGAGATATTCGATCAATTCCTCACAGCGTGTCATGGTAAGTTCTGCTGACTTATCATAATAAGCTGCTGTTCCAGCACTTCCTTCCCCATACTCATCCGAAGCAGCCTTTGCTTTTGCTTCTTTATCTGCGATCCAGGTCCGCTGTTCTTCAAGTATTTTCTGATACGCGTTCTCATCCGTATCATTCTTTATGAGATTCCAGATATAATTCAGACACTCATCCATGACCTCATATCTTTTTTGGGAATCATCGTTTATCTCACTCTGTGACTCCGCTTTATCGATCTCATCCGTCCAGTATTCATAACTTGACGTATAACTCTCAAAAGTTGTCTGTGCATCCTCTAATGGGGACAGTTTCTTATAAGAATAGATTCCCTCTTCCTGTCCCTCATTTACAAGTGCCACCATCGTAAGCTCTGTATCACTTTTGTTTGCCATGGAAAGCCAGGAATATGCCTCTTCCGAAATTTCGCTGACCGGTGTCCCCTCCAGGTAAACCAGAAAAGTATCTGTACCGGTCAGACCATATGCATCTGAATAAACGTACTTTGTTCCATCTTTGATCTCTTCCCTGCCAAATTCATTTTCCTGATAGGAAATATCCGCAAGTGTCATCCGGTAACAATGGTCGTTTACCTGTGTCAGATCTTTAAAATGTCCATTGAATACGCTTGTATACACGGTTCCGTTTTCATAATCGTCCCCGGCATCTCCAAAATCTGAATCACGATACTCACCGCTGAAATGCCCGTCGGAATCAATGGTAAAATCCGTAGACCATCCACCTGCACCACTGCAAAACTTGAACTGATATTCTGCAAGATCCGCAAATGTAAGCCCCTCGGTGTTTTCTGTTCCTGTGCCGTTTTGGGCACTCTCCTCTGTGTCTGTATTACTGTCTGCATTATTCTCTGTGGATGCATCTTCCGTATCTGCATTTTCCTCTGTAGCTGATGTTTTCCGGGTACTGTTTTCCGCAGCGTCAGACTGCTGTAATGCACTGTTTTCATTCGATGCCGCTGCACCTGAACTGTTTATATTTCCATTTCCACATGCTGCCACACCGATCAGAAATGCTGCAGTTATAATAGATAATGCCGCTTTTCTCTTCAACTGAATTGCCCCTTTATCTACTTTTCTTTTCTAATTCCCATTGTAATTCCTGCTTACATATTCTTTGATCGGCTCGCTATCCTCCGGCATTCTGCACCCAACGATGAATTCACCTTCATTGTTGGAGCTTCGGATCACGCAGCCGGTCAGCGGCTTATTTCCAATTACTGCAAAATCTTTCACATCCAGCTGGACATTTCTGCCTGTCTGGCTTGCAAAAACATTGTCACGCACAGAAAATGCAAAACCGTTTGCACTGATATTTACCATTTTTCCGGAATATGTTTTATCTGTTCCCTCTAAGCGGATGGTACATGCATTAGAGATCGGCATACGAGGATATTTTCTTCGGTTATATACCTTCGGATTGGATTCAATATGCAGTTTATACTGACCTTTTTCACCCTGTCTGACCGGATGGATCTCAATGTCATCCCAGTAATACAAGACATTGTCAACTACAATATGCAGTTTACATAACTCATGTTTATTCTTCTTGTCAACAAAGTCTTTCACTCCACTTTCTGCGGTTACAAAGAGATCTTTGCCACTGCAGTCCGCAACTTCGCCTGCATACTCTTTTTTACTGCTGTCATCATTTAATGCAATCGTGATCTTCATGCCAGGTTTTACATCCTGTACCCCCATGAATCCGCCGACGCCCAGCTCCTCCATAAGTTTGCCGACAACACTCTCAATATCCAGTGCACTCTTGGCACTTGCCTCGTATTTGCTCAGCATCGTCCTGGTTGTCAGTTCCGCACCATTGATGCTCTGTGTCATGACTTCCATGACTTCGCCGACCTGCTGCATATTGTCCGTCAGTGTCTGGTTGGATGTCTCCACTTCTTTGACTGCGCTGTCTACGACCTTGATGTTTTCGCCAAGGCTTGTCGCATCGTTTGTAATATTTGTCACACTCTGGTTGACATTCGATACTTTTTCAATATTGACCTGGATCAGTTCCACGGTCTCTGAGATGGACTTCATCATCTTCTCGGAAATTGCTTCGAGTCTTGACAATGCTTCCATAATACTGTTGGAGGAAGCCTGTGTTCCACTGCTCAGCTCGCGAATCTCATTGGCAACTACCGCAAATCCCTTGCCGGCTTCTCCGGCTCTCGCTGCCTCGATGGATGCATTTAAAGCAAGTAAATTTGTCTTTGAAGTGATACCTTCAATCGTACTGGTCTCTTCTTTTACATTCTTAAACTCAGCCTTAAAGTCCTCAAGCACCTGCTCTACTTCTTTGGAAAGTGTCGCCATCTTATTGGTGATCTCCACCACCTCAACCAGCTCTTCCGCGCTGATATTGGCATGATCCACCGATGCCCCGATGAGCTGTACCACCTGCTCCATGAGACCGGCAACATTTTTTACCTGCGTATCGATCACATTGGTCATCTCAACAGAGGAAAGTGTTTTATCATTGAGCACTCCATTGTTATCCGCAAGATTTTTCATATCATTCATGACATCATTAGCGCCGGTGCGGTTCTCATCTGCAAGTTCCCTCACAACCGTTACACCGTCCACGATCTCATTGCTCGCCTCTTTGACCTGCTCCACAGTCTGTACGACGCGCGCCAGATTAGATTTGATAGAAGCCGTCAATGCACCATCCGATTGTACCAGATGGGCGATTGCCATATTGGTACATCCATAACAGCAGATCACAATTGCAAACTGCAGGACACATTCCTCGCTTGCGACGAAATCCATCATTCCTTTTGCCAGACCTTTATACAGATTACTCGAAATCAGTACAAATAACGTGATACCCATCATTGTCCGGATAAACTTCGGATCTTTATAAAGGATCAGAATGCATACTAACGGTAAAATAAATACATAAGAAACTTCATCTAAAGATGTCCACGCAATTACCGCATAAAATATCAGGTAGCCAAGTCCTACCACCCATTTATACCGCAGACTGTCAGCATGCTTAAATCTCAGTAAGATCCTGCCGCCAAGATACGACAGCCAGCCTGCAACAAAAAAGCCTGCAAAATACGCTTCCTTTAACTGTCCCCTGCCGACTTTTATTCCGTAAAACACGGACGCTATCAGCAAAAGTACAAACCACGTGATACTCGCCCTCTTGTTTGCTTTCGCAATAAAAAAACTCTCATCATAATCCTGCATAGCTTTTTATCCTCTCTGTAAAAATTCACGATACACTCTTGTTCCAGTGTATCACAAATAAAGGGGAATAGCTAGAAATTATGCTGGAAATCTGTCCAGATCAATTTTAACAACACTTCAACCCGGCTTTCTTACACGCATCATAAAAAATAAACAGCTCTGTCTTTTCAAAATCCAAATGAGCCTCATACTCCTGCTGCGTGGTCTCAAATTCAAGATTACTCCTGCCATGACATTTTATTTTCATCCTGTAACAGCCTTTTTTATCATGCATACGATCAATGACCATCATTTTACGGACTTCCGTGATCTCATCATGCTTTACGATATAGTCCTTCCCATTCGCTGAGATTTTAACAGAATCCTCCCGAAAGCTGATCCCCAGTTTCATAACACCATTGGTTCGTTTTTCTCTGATAAAATAATACATGCATGTCACAAAAACCGTAACCGCCAAAGCAATTTCCGGCATATATTCTTCCATGTCATGGTTATGGATTATTCCCATATGGTCAAACAGACTATACACCACAAACTGCAGCGCAAAACAGCCTGTAAACAGGATTACCGCATGCAGTTCCCAGCGCTTTGTACGAAAGACACTGTCGTTTACTGTGATATGATATTCGTTTTCCATCATTTTGTACTTCTCCGTATATTCCCCTCTCTGCTCCTGCTCATATCAATAAAGATATGCAGCACCTCCTGCTCCCTGCCATCATCAAATATGATTTTCTGCCGGGTTACATTCAGCCAGGGATATTTATGCTCAAACTTTTTTATATAATAGGGAGCTTCATCAAAAGCCAGACACTCTATGCCGGCTATCCCCTGATCAGCAAAATCTCCGCCCGCTCCATTCTCTATATAATCGCTATATTTCTTCCACGCCTCTAAAGATTTATATAAATTTCCAAATACAAGCATAAATGATAACGGTTCATGTCTTGTATTGTTTCCCATGATTTTTCCCATATGGTCTTTAAACACAGCTTTTGACGTATTATCATTCAATACAAATGCTTCCCCTATTTCATGTTGTCCTTCATCATAATAAAATGTTAAATCAATCTCTGATGGTGAAAAAACACCGCCATACTCATATCCAGTGTTTCCCATTTTCTGCTGGTCATGGACACATATTTTTATGTTGTCCCCAAATAAATGATTAAATATTTCCCGGAATAATATTGTTACATTGTCCTCATACAATTTATATTTTACATTTTTTTGATCCAAACTATTTTTAGAATCTGGTTTGTCATCTTTCAGACCTTTTTCATCATTTTTAATGATATGTACTAATTGTGGTCCAAAATTATATAGAACATCACAGGTCGTTAATACGGCATCAACCAATAATGTTTGTCCTGGTTTTTCTATTTCCGTAATTCCTTTTGCCAGGTAATACGAGCCTGCCTTTTTTTCAAATGTCTGTGCCCAGAACACCCGGATTGCATCTGAAATATCCTGATAATCATGATTCAAACGCATCCCGGATGTTATCTGTTCCACCTTACTTTGATCCGTATCCATAACCTCATCCACAGACATTGCCAACTCATATTTACTTTTATTGGAATAAAATGAAAGAAGATAATCTTCCCCCATACGTTTCTTTTGCCGGACGACAAACCATACATAATTTTCCCGCTGCTTTTGCCCCCAGCATTGGATTTTTTCATCTTCTATGATTCTGCAGACCCACTCAAACTGATGATTCACATATTCTATATGTTCTTTTTCCCCCTCTTCACCAGAAGATAATTCCCTGTCCAAAAGATACAGGTAATTTAAATAAACTGATGCAAACTGCTCATCTTTATCCTTTGACTCTATCATGCTCCTCCAGATCTGATCTGCTTTCGTAAAATCCTTATATCCCTCGATTTCTGTATAAACGATTGCCTGAAAAAATTTATTATTCCCCTCCAGAATCGACTTATACTCGCCACGGATGTACTTTAATCTCCATTTCTGATGTAATGCATATCTTACAACATCACTTTTTTCCGGCAGATTATTTTTCTTCCATCCGGCTAATTTCTTTTCTATAAGGTCTTGTACTGCTGGATATAAACTGGCTATTTTGTTATCTAAAACAATATCGATTGCTCTTTCATCATGAAAAACATTCAGGGAATCTATTGCAGCTTTTTCATTGATCTTATCTATCAGTTTCGTTTTAAATTCCTCATCTGCCGCTGCTTCAAAATAGACTAATAAATCCGGGATGTCTCTCTCTAACAGTTGTTCCATTATATACTTTTCTGAGTTATTTGTACTTGACAACGTTTTTATACATTTCGCTATTATATCCTCGGCGGAATATATCTGCATATATGAATACTCAAAGTACGCTCTGTTCTTTTTGCCTTCCGCTGCCTGCTCCTTCAACAATGCCTGCTCTAAAACCTCAATGAAAACTGACTTGACGACCTCATCTTTTTCTTCCTGCATGTCCAGGATATTATAGAGAATTTCCAGCAATTTTTTGAAATAATAATATGGTATCGTATCTTCTGCATTATCCAGATCAATTCTTGCAAAAAGCCGCTTCCTTTTCTCAGAACTGTTATTTTTTTGAATATACTTTTCGTATAAACTATTACATATCTCCGGCTCCAAATAGGATACATCCAAAAATTTTATATGTTCTCCCCTGTTAAATACAATCTGATATCCCTCCCAGACCACTTCGAGAAAATCATCAAAGTAACCACATTCCTGACGATCTGGCTTCATGTAGAACCATCTTTTGATACAAATCAGGATCAGATGGTATGCGTTTACCCACTCCACAGTATTTTCCAGCTTAAAAAGTTCCTGAAAATAGGAATGCATATCTTTCCATATAACCTCAAAATAAGTCTTCGTCCCAACAAGATCAATGATTTTTACCAATAAAGAATCCTCATGATATTTCTTCTGCGTCTTTATGTACATTAAGTCCAGCAGACACATTCCTATTTGCTGACCATTTAAAAAGTTTTTTCTTTTGCAGCCCTCCTCAAATATTTTTTGTACGATTTCAACTACCGTATGCTCAAAAATCTCCTCACTTAACAAAGAATTCCTCTGACAGCGGACCAGTTCCCGGAATGCCATATAAAAAGTCCCTTTTGTAACAAACATTTCATATAATAAAGACGGACTATAATGATAAAACATATAAAACTGACAAATTTCATCATACTTTTCGAGTTGACCACAAAAACTTTTGCTGTCGCCATCTGTTCCCCATTCCATATATAAAAGCATTGGATACAGGATCAGCATGCTGTCATATTCATGTACATCCTCGTTTCTATAGTATTCGAATCCATATTGATTATAATTCTTCCGATCCAGTACACGGTTGCCACACCATAACCCTACATGGTTATATTTATCTGGATTTTTTAAATATCCGGCTGATTCAAACAGTCTTTTTTTTCTATAAAATTCATTTGTCTGTTCCCAGTTCGGAATATCCATCTTATAGAAAAATTCATCTTGTATATAAAGAAATAAATTCCTTCTCTCCCCGTAGTCCAAATATTTGAAAATGTCATATGTTCCATGTAATGCCCTCGCAAGTTTCATCCATTCTGCAGACTTTTCCTCTTTCCACTCCAGCCATAACCCAGCTAATGCCTGATCTATCTCATTCCAATATGTGTATGCACGATACGCATAATAATTATTGTTTTCCATCACTAAATAATGCTGCTGCACAAACCAGTCCACATCCGGCAGGTCACGGTATAATCCTCTCCACTTTTCCAGCTTATTTTCCGGATCGGAAATTTTTATATTATATTTCTTTCTGGCTTTTTTCCCAAGCCACACAAGAAAACGGATAATTTTCTCGTCTTTATATTCATTGTCAATTACGATTTTTTCCCAAATTGACAAACTTTTTAAAGATGAACTCCACCGATCATACATTACAAGAATCCAGCCATCCTGTTGTAACTGTTCAACGGTAATACCGATATGTTCCTGTTTCTCATTGTATTCATCATAAAGAAGTTTCAGATTTTCCTTAGAGTAAAAGTCCCCACATATTTCTGCATCTCTATAAAAATCTTTTAATATATCTGGCAGCGGAAAATCAGTTGTTTTCTTCCTCTCTATTTTCTGCCCCTTTTCCAATGTACATAATGAAATCTTATCTAATATATGCTCACTATCCCATATTGATAATTTATCCATGGTTTTATCCCCCAACGCTTTGTGGCCCCTCAAATATTCCTTATTATACACTCTTTTCACACTTTCATGAGCCACTTTTTCTATGATTTTACATTTTTATGTGGGACTTTTTCATTATTTATCACATTTTTATGAGCCACTTTCTCTGGCTAAAGCATTATTTTTAATTAAATCACATCACTTTCTGCACGATCTGCTCATCCTCATTTTGAATTTCATTTGTATTATCTGCCTTCCCATGCTTGATAAATAATGTCCGAAATATCAGTATAAATATATAAAGGAGATTTAGGCTTGACAGAATAGGAAGGAATATCAAATGGAATACACAACATTAAATAACGGCGTAAAAATGCCAATGTTAGGTTACGGAGTTTATCAGACACCGCCGGAAGATACGGAGCGCTGCGTCTTAGATGCGATCTCGATTGGCTACCGCAGCATTGATACGGCACAGGCATACGGCAACGAGGAAGGTGTCGGCAATGCGCTCGAGAAATGCGGGTTGCCGCGCGAAGAGCTTTTTATCACGACAAAAATATGGATCAGCAATGCCGGCTATGAGAAGGCAAAAGCATCCATCGAGGAATCCTTAAAGAAGTTAAAAACAGACTATGTCGATCTTCTGCTGATCCACCAGCCATTTGGCGATTATTATGGAACTTACCGTGCGATGGAAGAGGCATATAAAGCAGGGAACCTTACATGGAACGATGTGAAGATATCCGTCACACGATAGGCGTGAAAGAATTATATGACCAACGGAAAGAAACGATAGAACGGATATTTGGAACAGCAAAAGAGAACCATGGATTTCGTTATACGCAGATGAAAGGAAAAGCTCGAATGGAATTAAAAGTCGGGCTTACATTTACGTGCATGAATCTGAAAAAGCTGGCAGAAATGCTCCACAAGAGAGCACTCAAAAAACACTGTTTTTGCATACTTTTCAAAAATATGTGTGATAACAGGACAAGTTACAGAAAAGCAGCACTCGAGTGTTAAATCAAGTGCTGCTTTGTCTACAGTCTGAAAAGAGTCGCTTGCGACTCTTTCGCGCTCGAGCGGTGCTGTTTACAGCAAACTTCTTCTCCGCGAGGTGCGCATCCCGCCCGGAGGGCTTTTTCATTCATAGGACGTAATTTCCTATGAAGATTCGGGTGTCAAAAGGTGGCTCACAACTTAGCGGCTGGCAAATTGCACAAAGCCGAGGCTGTTTTTGTGACTTTGGGAGAAAAAATGAAAAAAAGCATGTCTGCCCCAGAATATTTATTCTGAAACAAACATGCTTTTTATTCATAAGATTCAAATGTCCGCCAAGCGTCCATCCTTTGATTGAACCAAATCTACAAACTATTTTGATTTAATGAAACGATCAGTCCGAAATCCGGTTCAGCGTGAAATCATCCACTGTTCCCCAGCTGCCCACGTTACACTGGAACCGTACCCCAATCTTAACCGTTCCATCCGTAACCTTAATCTCCTTAATCGTCGGATTCTGCCAGTCATTGTAGGTGGTCAGCATAAACGGAGCCGTCTGCCCGCCATCTGCTGTCACTGCATACAGTTCCATGGACGCATCCGATGACATATCACCGCCCTGTGAAAATACAGACAACTGATACGTCCCATTCTCCAGACCGGTCACTTCCTGCTCAATGGAAAATTCCATATCCGAATCCCCGGACCAGAAGTGAAATGCGGTCTCACCGGAATGTGCATCATCCGCTTTTACCTGATAATCAGTCGGATCGGCTTCCCCTTCATAAGAGACTTTCCACATTGAACGGTTTTTATCTTCAAAACCTGGATTGACCGCATAATTTACCATTTCCACTTCCACATGCGCGGTAACAGTGGTTCCCTCTTCCAATGCCCCTTCGATCTCATAACTGCCGGCTTTCGTGGTATCGATTGCCTTCATCTGTGTCTCATTCCAGCTTACAGATTGTTTTTTATTCTGTGAACGGTCATTGTATACAACATCAATACTCTCCGGCAGAACCAGATCTTCGCCTACATTGCAGGAGACGTAAACATCCGGGATATAGTCAACTGCAAGCGGCGCTGTTGCGCCATATTTTAAATACTTAAATACATTCAAAGAAGCCAGTGGGTGTCCGGTAAAATCAAACATTGCCTGATTGTCCCAGGAACAGCCTCCATAGTATAACCCTGCATCATCCGGGTCATACTCAGCCGAATAACTGCTTGCCCAACCGCTTCCGTATTTCTCCCACAGAGCGGAATTATCCGCATCGGCTGATCCGACAGGGATCCATGTGCCTTCCCAGTAAAAGACACCTTCCACTCCGGCCTCATTTGCGGCTGCACAGATATCACGGATCACTGTTGCCTGACTCTGTACCGTTGCACCGTAACCGTCTGTCAGGTCATCGGTTCCTTTCAGGCTGTTGCTAAAACCGTCTCCATCCTCAGATGTATAACAGTAAGAAGTCTCTGCAATATATACTTCTTTTCCGTACTTATCCTCGATCAGTTTTGCTACGTTCTGCATATTTTCATTGGTTCCGTCCCAGAACGGATAAAAGGAAAGACCAAACATATCATAGTCCACACCGGCATCTTTTAAATTTGCTGCCATCGTATCGATCTGGTCATTATCCTCAATGTTCGTATAATGTACGGCAACTTTAATGTCTTTTCCATAAGACTCTGCCACTTCTCTCACTGCCTTACTTCCGGAATTTAAAAGCTGCATCACGGCATCCACATCTGTTTCCCCGGACATACCGTTATTGATCTCATTTCCGATCTGCACCATCCCGACATCCACACCGGCATCTAACAGCTTTCCAAGGCTCTCTGTCGTATAATCATAGAGTGCATCACTCTTTTCATCGACTGTCATACCTTCCCATGCCTTCGGTGCATGCTGTCTTTTCGGATCTGCCCAGAAATCTGAATAGTGAAAATCAATGCAGACCTTCATTCCGTATCTGGCTGCACGCACGCCAAGTTTCATGGCAGTCGTCAGATCATTGTTTCCGCCGCCATAGCCATTACCGTTCTCGTCATACGGATCATTCCATACACGCAGGCGGATATAATTGACTCCGGACTGTGCAAGTGTCTCAAACACATCCTGCTCTTTTCCATCGTAGCCATAATACACAGCCCCGCTGTTTTCCACAGAAAGAACTGCGGATGCATCCATGCCTCGGATAAAGTCATCCGAAATATCAGCAACCGGTTGCACAAAAATATCAGACTCCTCCGGTCCGTCCGGCAGCGTGAATGTTGTAACTTCTCCCACCGGCTCAACCACATCTTCCGATGTATTGTTCTCCTGTACTTCTGTCTTTGTCCCTGTCGTTCCGGCAGAATCCCCACATCCTGCCAGAAGAACAGTTCCAAGACTTACGCTGACACATGCCGCCAGTAGTTTTCTGTAAACCTGTTTTTTCATAATGTTCACCTTTTCTGTGTGTGAAAAAATTTTTTCACACTCCCCTCCATTAATTTGCTCTTTTTTCCACGATTTCTCTATATTCTTAAGGTACCTGCGGCTGACTGCTTCAGCAACATTCTTTCTCTCCAATATAGCGCAATCGGTTGCGCTTTTTATTTTATAACTTTGCTGTCTTAACGTCAACCTGAGCATGAATTTTTGTGACATTTTTCCCATATTATGGTATAATTTTTGTTCGGCTAAATTACTTTTAATCTGATTACAGGGGAATGAAATTATGAATCTGCAACCAAAAATATTATCCAACGCTTTTTTGATCAACGGGTACACTCCCGCTGTAGATATGATTCTCGTGATCTTATGTATATTACTTTTACTGCTTCTCCGGGAGACATTTATCCGCCGCAGCAGACTTTTTCTGCTTTTTCGCACCTGCATCGCGCTTTTGCTGATTGCAGCCTTCAGCAATTCCTGCTTTTACTATACTGTACTGTATTTCGACAGTGATACCACTTTATGTATTCTGCGTGCAATATATCATTCAAGCCTGCTGCTCATTTTTTGTCTGTATGCGGCTTATTTAAAGATTTTGATTGGTATTCCGGGAAAAACAGGACATATCATGAATATTTTCCTATATTCCTTATATATCATTTTTGCCGTTGTGGATGCACTGTCACCTGTATTGGGTTACAGTTTCTACCGGGACAGCTCAGGTGCATGGCATGATAACCTTTATTTAAAACCGTTTACGATTGCTTACGGGATTTATATGGCGTTTATTTTTTTCCTGTTACTTTACTATCATAAACGCATTCCAACAAGTTTATTCCATATGCTCGTGATCGTACAGTTCATCTGTGTTTTTCTCGTCTGTGCAGAAAACTATTTTGGCAGCAATACCTTCCTTGCCATCACCTTTCTCCTGCCGATCATGGTAATCCTTTATATGGTACATGGAAGTTCTTACAGTATCAAGACAGGGGCCCTGAATGCAGATTCCCTAAACGAATATTTAAACCAGCAGGCGTCAATTCAAAATTCTACTTATTATATGTGTCTCCGTTTCGACACTGATTCCGAATATGTGATGCCGGATGAGCTTGGCAAACTTTTTTTCAACTTCTGGAACGGCTACTTTAAAAACGGACTCCTCTTCCACCCATCTACAGATTTTTTTGTTCTTGCAATTGATGTCAGTGACATCCGGAATGCAGATAAAATCGCGCAGGATATGATCCAGAATGACTTTAAACGCCATTTTGAAACTTATAAACTGCCTTATAAGATCGTTATGTTCAATCATCTGGATTTCTGTGAAAACTTAGAGCAGTTTTACGAACTTTTTAACTTCTTTGCAGAACCGATGGAACTAAATAATTTCCGCTCCTGCGACACCGCCGATTATAAAAGTTTTCATGATATGAAATATCTCTCGGCGCAGTTAAAAGATATTGCAGAAAACGGTTCCCTTGATGACAAAAGAGTTCTTGTATACTGCCAGCCGGTCCGCAACGTAAATGCCGGCAATTATGACACCGCAGAAGCACTGATGCGTCTGAACCTGAAGGACACCGGCATGGTATATCCAAACCGGTTTATTCCGCTCGCTGAAAAGAATGGCTATATCCATAAATTAAGCATGATCATTTTAAATAAGACCTGCCGTGCGATCCGGGAATTTCAGGATGAAGGTTACCAGCTCTCCCGTGTTTCCGTAAATTTTTCCATTTCAGAGCTCTCCAGCAAAAATTTTATGGAAGAGTTCCGGCAGATCGTAGAAAGAAACGGTGTTGATTTTCATACCATCGCAGTGGAACTGACCGAGAGCCGCAACGATACCGAATACGAACTCGTTCTTGACCGTGTAATGCAGTTTAAATCCCTCGGTGTATGTACTTACCTCGACGATTTTGGAACCGGATATTCTAATTTTGACCGGATTCTTAGCTTAAAACTGGATGTTGTAAAATTTGACCGCAGCCTTCTTCTGATGGCAAATAAGGATGAAAATTCCCAGTTTATCCTGAACTACTTTTCCACTGCTTTTAAAAAACTCGGGTACAAAGTACTCTATGAGGGTGTAGAAACCGATGAGCAGGAGACCATCTGTGTGAACAGTCACGCGGACTATCTGCAGGGATTCAAATTTTCAAAACCAATCCCGATTGAAGAACTGAAAAACTTTCTTTCTCCGATACAGGAATAACTTCATTTCTCCTGTATAGCAAGGTTGTTACCGTATTTTTTTACAAACCAAAATGTTTTCTTTGCAAATCACTTGACATCATTATCTGATAAAAGTATAATCTTTTCTAAATCATATCAGAATAGTATGAATTAAGAAAACAAGATGGAGATTATGAAAAAAGGAAAGGGACAAGTTTTATGAAGAAAAAAGTGATTTCAATTTTACTGACAGCCGTTTTAGCAACAGGAATGGCAGCATGCGGTTCTAACAGCAATACAGCAAGTAATTCTGCAAATAATACAGCTGACAATGCACAGAACACAGCTGAAACTTCAACAGAATCCACAGGTTCTGCTGATTCTGCTGAAAAACCTGTATTAACTGTCGGCATGGAGGGAACTTATGCTCCATACACCTACCACGATGAAAATGGTACTTTAACCGGTTTTGAGGTTGATATGGCAAATGCAATCGGTGAAAAGATGGGCTATGATGTCCAGTTTGTTGAGACAGAGTGGGATTCCATCACTGCTGCACTTGATGCCGGCAACTTTGACGTTGTCATGAACCAGGTTACGATCACAGATGAGAGAAAAGAAAAATTCGATTTTTCCACCCCTTACATTTATTCCAAACCAGTGCTGATCGTAGCTGCTGACAATACTGATATCAATTCCTTCGAAGACATCAATGGTAAAAAAGCTGCAGAAGGTCTTACCTCAAACTTCAGCGATATTGCAAGAAGCTACGGCGCAGAGATCGTCGGACAGGATAAATTTGCACTTGCCATGGAATGTGTATTAAGTGGGGAAGCCGATTGTGCGATCAACGACGAATTAACTTACGCATACTGGAAACAGCAGAAAGGCGGCGAGGACTCCACCAAGATCGTTGCTGAATCTGATAATGTCAATTCCAGTGCCATTATGGTGAAAAAAGGCAATGACGAGCTGATTGAAAAACTCAATTCTGCCATTGATGAATTATTAGCGGACGGAACCGTCAAAGAAATTTCCGAAAAATATTTTGGCATGGACGTATCACAGCCATAATTTTGTTACAGGAGAAAAATCATGGGATCATATGCATACCTGACAGCGGGTATTATTACAGCAAGACAAGCGGAACTGATGAAAAATGCATTCTGGCCAATGCTAAGACAGGGCCTGCTTTACACGATTCCCCTGACGCTCGTATCCTTTGCGATCGGCGTCATCATTGCCGTGCTGTGTGCGCTTTTCATTATCAACAAAATACCGGTATTAAAACAGATCGCCGGAATCTATATCTGGGTATTCCGCGGAACACCACTGCTTGTACAGTTATTTATCATGTACTGGGGTATCTGTAATCCCCTTGGCATCAACAAGTGGGTTGCCTGTATCTCGGCACTCTCCTTAAATGTAGGTGCCTACTCCGCAGAGACGATCCGCGCGGCAATCCTTTCCATCAATAAAGGTCAGTGGGAGGCAGGCTATTCCCTCGGAATGAGTTATCAGCAGACATTCCGCCGTATCATCATTCCGCAGGCTGCTACCGTATCCATACCACCGCTTTTTAACACCTTTATCGGTCTGGTCAAGGATACTTCCCTTGCATCTACGATCATGATCGGTGAGATGTTCCGTAAAGCACAGGAAGCCGCAGCAAGCTCACTCGAATACCTTTGGATCTATATCGAAGTTGCACTCATTTACCTTCTTTTCTGTACGCTGTTGACCGGACTGCAGAAATGGATTGAGAAAAAACTGCGTGTCGGAAAGTAGAGGTATCATATGTATTCTTTAGATAACATTTATAAATCATTTGACAATAATCAGGTCTTAAAAGGTGTCTCCTTAGAGATTCCGAAAAATAAAACCACCGTCCTGATCGGGCCATCCGGTTCCGGCAAGACAACATTGCTGCGCTGTATTAATCTGCTTGAGATCCCGGATAGCGGAACCGTTACTTTAAACGGTTCTTCCATGTCCTTTCAAGAGGGACAGAAAGTAAAGTACAGCGGCAGCGAGATCCGGAATATCCGCATGAAAACCGGTATGGTATTCCAGAACTTTCAGCTGTTTCCTCACAAAACGGTGCTGGAAAATATTATGGAAGGTCCTATCACCGTCTTAAAGAAAGACCGAAGTGAATGCGAAAAAGAAGCGTTATCTCTTTTAGAGAAAGTCGGTTTATCCGATAAGCGCGACGCTTATCCGGAACAGCTCTCCGGAGGCCAGCAGCAGAGAATCGCCATCGCAAGGGCACTCGCCATGAAACCGGAACTACTTCTTTTTGATGAGCCTACCAGCGCCTTAGACCCGGAACTTGAAGTGGAAGTTTTAAATATCATCCGCAGACTGGTTGACGAGAAACAGACCATCGTGATCATTACACACAAGATGTCTTTCGCAAGAGAAGTGGCAGATAAAGTTGTTTTCTTCGATGAGGGAAAAATCTTAAAAGAGGGAACTTACACCGAACTTGAGCAGAGTAACATTCCAAGGATCACACAGTTCTTAAATATGTTGAACTAAACAATAGACCGCCTCACAGGAAACCTGTTGTCATGAATAAGTAAAAAATCCGTGCAGGATCAGTTTTGATCCGCACGGATTTTTTGCTGTCAGCCTTATCTACGCTCCAGATAATCATTATTATGATAAATCTTTTTATTTTCCACAGCGCACTGCATTTGAAGCAGTTCCTTTCACCGATGTTTTTCCGGCATTTTTTACGGCTCTTACTTTATAGTAATATGTTTTTCCTTTCTTCGCTTTACCGTCTGTGTAAGAAACAATAGTGCCCTTTTTCAGCGTCTTTATCTTTTGATATTTTCCTTTTTGGGATGTTGCACGGTAGATCTCGTATCCATCTGCACCTTTTACCTTCTTCCAGGTTAATTTTACCTTGGACTTCACACGTTTTGCCTTAACCGCAGTCACCTTCTGCGGGCTGGTCGCAGCCTTGATCACATTGGAGTACTTTCCGGTTACCGTCTTTTTACCGCTTTTCCTGTATGCACGCACTTTATACTGATAAACCGTTGCTGTTTTGAGCTTTTTATCCGTATAGGTATTAGTTTTTACCGTTGCAACCTTCTGATATTTTTTCGTTGATTTGTTATAACGGTATATCTGATAACCATCTGCTTTCTTTACTTTTTTCCATGTTAAGCGGATGGAAGTCTTCGTTGCCCCGGACTGTTTGAAGCCGGAAACCTGTGCAACTGTCGTTTTATCTGTATTACCCGGTTTCTCTGTATTTTCCGGTTTTTCTGTATCTCCCGGTTTCTCCGTATCTCCCGGTTTTTCTGTATCTCCCGGTTTCTCTGTATCTCCCGGTTTCTCCGTATCTCCCGGTTTCTGTCCTCCGGACACGAGTGACTGATCTGTCAGTACATATCCACATTCTGTCACATTTAACTTTGATTCATCCACATTTACAAAGCGGATATCATCAAAAACAATTTTCGACTGGATATCAACCCCATTTCCGTCTTCTGAAATGCTGTTACACCAGATTGCAAACTTCGTAACATTCTTTGGAGCAAAAGTTCCATTCTGTTTACCCTTTAATTTGTTAAATGGGATCGTAACATATTTTGCCTCTGTCGTCTTTACAAAGTCAGTCAGAAATACTTCGAAATCCTCTCCGCCGGAAACAAGCTGAACTACCAGTTTCTGTCCTTTTCCATCCGGTTTTACCCACATGCTGACCGCATTGTATTCGCTGTAATCGTTTGTGCTTAAACCTTTCATACGCCCGGTCCATACTTCCGGTCCGCTCGTCTTAAGCTGATAAGTAAATGCACCTCCGTAAACACCTTCTGCTTTATGATCCTTATCTAATACAAAGGAAGAACTGCAGTTTGCTGCTGAATTTTCTGTAAAAGTTCCATTCAGGTAGTCATTGTCATCATAGTATAATTCAAAATTTTCAATGACATTCTTTGCAAGTGTTTCCTTTTCTTTTCCAAAACTGATATAGGAAACAGTCACAAGTGTTTTGCCATCTGCCACAAGGCTGATCTTACCGGTATCCGTTGTTCCAAGTGCACTCAGAATATCCGCAGACAGCACACCTTCGTAAGCACCGGATTCTTCCGTTTTCTCTGCCGTGATCGTTTTTTCTGTATTTGTATCCGGGTTTGTCAGCACAAAACTTACACTCTGTGCATTTCTCACATTTGCTTTTAAAGTAAATGCACTTGTGATTGCCATCTTAGAGAAAACATTGGCAAAATAACCTGCTGCATTTCCCTGATTTACATTTCTTACTTCTTTCTGGTCTGCATTTCCGTAAAAGTTTGTTCCATTCGCAAAAACAGAAGATTTTTCATTGTAGAATTCAATAAACTCGTTGATCAGTTCCTGTCCATGGGTATCATCATATTTATATGGGACATAAAAGTTGGTGTCTCCAAAATTTGCCCACAGTAAGAAGTACGGCATTCCGGTGTCAACTGCCACCTGATTAACCTGTTTGTACCAGTTGTGTCCTGCGATCGGATTTCCTTTTACTAAAATTCCTTCATTATCCGATCCATCGGCCTTCATCACCCTTACACCGGTTTCGGAAATTGCAGCTACTTTTCCTTTTGCGTCTGCAATATTCTTTACCACCTGACAGGTTTTCTTTAAATTGTCCACAAACTCGCCGGAATATTCTGCCGGATAAGTATTGTAATCATCATAGTAATCAAATGCAACGATATCCACACAGTCATCGCCCGGATAGCGGTCCATATACTCTTCCTCTGAAGTTAACGGACCATTTGGGGAATATACATAAATAAAGTTGTGTACTCCCTTTGATGCCAGATAATCCTGTGTGTACTGGAACAGCGCACGGTATGTCTCTTTATCGGTTGTCGCAGCACCCCACCAGAACCATCCGCCTGTATTTTCATGGAATGGACGGAATAAAACAGGGATATCGCCAAGTCCGTTTGCGTAATCTGCAATGATATCAAGATAGGTTGTAAACTGCGCATTGTATTTTCCACCCGGAAGTACTTCTGCGGAGCAGTTATTGCTCAGGTCTTTTGCCTCCGAAAAATCACACTGTGAAAAATCATATTTTCTCGCCGCATCCGGTGTTGCAATGATTTTTTCATTGCTCATATTCGGCATATGGGTGGATAATGTAATGATCGCACCCTCTGCAGCTGCTGCCTTGCTGATCTCGATAGATTTCTGAACTGCATCATCTACGTTATCAATTCCAAGTTCCACGCCTGTCAGTGCCAGCGAATCGATTCCGACCAGACCACTAATACTTCCGGTCACGTCCTTTGTATCCGAATAGACACCGTCTCTGGTTGAAACATGCTTGCTTGTGTCATTCTGATGTCCGAATAATACCTGGTCAGCAGCATCCAGTCCTTTTAAATATGCATATAACGCTTTTGCTGAACCTGATGCATTCACATCCGAAAGTGTTACTTCTTCCGGCATACTGGACATATCTGCAAGCACAGCCTCTCCTGCCGTCTCTGTGATCTCCGTATAATCGCCCGCTGCATTATACTGGGATAAAGTCAGGTTATCCAGATATACGCTTCCCAAAAAGGCAGTGCTCACACCAACTGTTCCAATCATCAGATCCGTGATCTTTGCAGTGTTTGGTGAGAATTTGACAGTGACCACTGCTTTCTTATATCCGTCACCGAGATCTGACGTTTCGATCTTTGCTTCTTTGTTGATGATCTCCACATCATCTGCTCCGTTTTTTGCAAAAATCTTTGCCTTAAAAGAACCGTCAAAAGCTTCCGGATAGATCATTTCATAGCTTAAAACATTATAAGCCGATACATCGAGTCCTTCTGCAAACGACTTTTTAATCTTTGCCTCACTCCATGTAAAACCTTCACAACCGGTATAATCGAGATCTGCCTTTAACATTTTGCTTCCCTGAAATTCAGCTACACTGATTCCTACCGCATTGTCGTACTGCCAGCCGCCTTCCTGCTCCCAGCCTGCACTGCTTCCTGTCTCTGCAGATTCAAAATCATCGATCACACTCGGATCTTTTGCAGGCAGTTCCGGCTGCGCTTCTGCCACACCGCTTAATGTAACATTGGAAAATGTACATGTTCCTGAAAAGCCCTGACCAATCAGTCGGAAATATACACCTTTTAAATCATCTGCATCCTTATCCTCAAACTTGATCGTAATCGTTGTTTTATGTGTATCTTCTGAAAAACTGCTCTGCTGTAAATACGGGATATCCTGACTGTCTGTCCATGTCCACTCACTTCCCAGCTTCACGATACCCTGAACCTTTAAGTAACTTTCCCCGGTACCCAATGATGCGTACGCCTCATCATCCAGTGTAATATCTGCCTTCATTGTGAAATCTTTCGTTGTCACACAATCTGCAATACTTTCATCATAAGTGATCATTGGCGGATTATCCCAATCCTCTGTTGCAAGATCCAGTTTGTCTTTTGTTACTGTGTTTGTCCCGGTATAAAACACACTCGCTTCTGCCGCATAGACATACTCGTATCCCCCTGCAAAATTGCCGCTTGAAAACGCAACTGCAGCCGCTAAAAGAGCGGCTGCAAGTCGTTTTCCCATAAAACGTTTTCTCATAAACTTACCTCCAATACATTTATTAGCTTTATGCACTTTGTCTTTTAATTATATGTTACTTTAAAAAACATTGTCAATTAAGCTTATATTAGTTTGTAAATTTTCAGAGTTTTTACTTAATTTTTGCTTTTTTAAGTTGTTTTATGAGAATAAAATTGTATACTTTTACTTTATAAATTCAGATAATAAATTTTACTCTAACTCAATCCAGTCCAACTTCAGTTCCGGTGTCACATACTCTGCTTTCAGTTCATAATACCCCGGCATAAATTTCACACGGCACATCCGCTGTGTCAGGAAACGCTCTCCGGTTCCACCTGTCTGGACGGTTGCCATCAGTTCTCCATTCAGATACAGATTGGCAGCTCCCTGTGCTAATCCTTCCACCGGGAAACAGAAATGTGCATTAACGTTTAAAATGCTTTCTTTTTCCACATAAAGGACTGTGTTTTCAAACTTTCCTGCCTCGATCCGGTTTCCGCTCTGCAGTACACAGACCTGCTTTCCGTCTGTATTTACTGCTTCTTTTGCAGTAACTGTAAGCAGTGGATCAAAATCTTTTAACGGACGTTTCATCACAGGTGTTCCAAGCAGGAAACGGCAGATGTTTTTCGCACAGCGCTGTAACTCTCCAACAGTGAGTTTTCCCGCCTCCAGCGCTTCTACGGTATCATCGCCCGCTGCGTTGATGGCAGCACCATTATTGTTGACTACCATGTATAAGTCATTCTGTGCACGAACCATGAATGAGGTGTATCTGCGGTCTGCCTCCCCGCCGTTTACAACGTCATTCATCTTTGCCCACCAGTCTGTCATAACAATTCCCTGATATCCCCACTCGCCACGCAGGATCGTCGTATTTAAGTCATAATTGGATGCCGTCCAGTGTCCGTTGACCGGGTTGTAAGAGGTCATGATCGAATTTGCATTTCCCTCTTTCACGGCAATCTCAAAGCCTTTCAGATAGATTTCACGGAGTGCCCGCTCAGATACAACGGAGTTTACATTATGTCTTTCCGTCTCCTGATTATTCGCTGCAAAATGTTTCACGGTCGCAGAAGAACCGGCACTTCGGATTCCCCTTGTCATTGCCGCCGCAAACTGTCCTGTCACAAGCGGATCTTCACTGAAATACTCAAAGTTACGTCCATTTAATGGATAGCGGTGGATATTGATTCCCGGTCCAAGCAGGGTGTCGATCTCGTTTCCAACTAATTCCCTGCCTTCCATCTGATATAATTCTTCCATCATTGGAATATTAAAGGAACATGCAAGGAGTGTTCCGATCGGGAGCTGTGTTGCCTTTAATCCGCTCTCCATACGGATGCCGGACGGGCCATCGGATGCGCAGGCAATCGGGATGCCATAACCATGCAGGCTGTCGCTGACACCGCCAAATGCGGATGCTGTACCCGGTGTTACCTTCGGGCTGCTCATTCCCTCGCCACGGACGATCACGGCTAACTCCTCGTTGGTAAACTGTGCTACAAATGCGTCCAATTCTTCTTCCACACTGCTGCCATTTTTGACATTCTCTGCAACCGCCTGTAAGGTAATTCCTTTATTTCCGGTCTGTGGCAGTTCTTTTGGCAGACGGCTTTTGATCCGCTCTGCCAGATCAACCATCTGCTGTGGTGCTTTTTCATATGCACGGGCAAACACCCCGTCCTCCTTTTGTCTGCCTGTCTTAAGACGCAAAAATTCTTTTGTCGGCGCAAGCGCCTCCTCCAACTCCTCTGTGACGATACAGGAAGAAACCCCATAACCGCCTTTTCCGTCCACATTGGCTTTTTCTGTGCATCTGACGCTGTTTCCAACATAGATCTTATACAGACCTTCCTCTAAGACATAGCAGGACTTATGACCAGTCACACCGCTGTCGTCATAGGAAGCAAACCGGCTTACCGGAATGGTAAGTTCAAGTACTTCCTCCTCGCCCGGAGCAAGCAGTTTTGTCTTTGCAAATCCGCACAATACCTTTGCCGGTTTTCCAAGCTGTCCCTGTGGGGCGGACACATAAACCTGTGCAGCCTCTTTTCCGGCTGCTTCCCCGATATTTTTCACACGGATACTGAGTGCGATCTTTGCATCTTTTCCATTTCCTGTACTCTCCGCTTTTACCGTCTCCATGGAAAATTCCGTATAAGATAAACCGAAACCAAACTCATACATTACTTTTTCCGGTGCGAATGTCTCAAAATAACGGTAGCCGACATAGATATCTTCCGCATAAATATTTTCTGTCTTACTTCCAAAATGGTCTGCTGCCGGGTAATCAGAAAGTTTCTCCGCGATCGTATCCGTCAGTTTTCCGGATGGTGTCACTCTGCCCGATAACAGATCTGCAACGGTGTTCGCGCCTTCCATACCACCCTGCCAGATGTAAAGAATCGCTTTGATGTGATCCTGATATGCTGCATCTTTCGTCCAGCTCATATCAATGATGTTAGACACATTTAAAAGCACTGCCACTTCGTTAAAATATTTTGTTACAACACGAAGATTTTCTTTTTCCCGTTCTGTCAGAAGATAACTGCCTTCCGTGTCCTCGTAATCTTTATCCTCGCCGGCAGTTCTACCGATCAGAAAAACAGCTTTCTTAGATTTTTCTGCTGCGCGGCATGCGATCTCTTCCGTGATCTCCATCTCTTCCTGATGCCACGGCTCTGCCGCCCATCCACCGCCTCCATTGTCAAACGGATGCTCCTTTAACCATTCTTTATAGGTTTCTACCAGTTCCTCATTTACAGGGAAAACATTGTTTTCTTTGATTCCGTCTAAAATATTTTTGACATACGGCACATTGACCGCCCCGCCTGAACCGGTTCCACTCCGGTAATATTCGATCTGACTTCTCCCGAAAATAGAAACTGTCTCATCCTTTTTGACCGGAAGCATATGCCCCTCATTCTTTAAAAGCACGGCTCCCTCTGCCGCTGCCTCTCTGCAGTATGCTGCCAGTTCCGGCAGCGGAACACCGATTCCACTGTTACCCATGATAATCCTCCATTTTAATCTTCATTCTTGCGCTGTCTTTCAATGAAAACAACGTTTTCATTTGCATCTCAAGTTTGTGCGTAAGCACAAATCTTGCGTGTGAAAATCTTATTTTTCACACTATATATCTGTTGTTATCTTTTCAGCCTGTCATTGTTTTTGTCCATGATTGTTTTTCGCCTGATTTCAGTCAATTTTCAGTATTAATCCTAAAATACGCTTTGCGCAGATCTCCATCTCTTCTCTTGTCAGTACTCCTGCCTCTTTCGCGCGGAGCAGGCTCTCCGGGAATCCACATGCCATCTTGATGTCATTTCCTGCTTTTACTTCTTTATAATGCTCACCGCTTGTCCACCAGTCGGTCGTGACCATTCCCTGATAATTCCACTCACCTCTTAAGATGTCCTCTAAAAGCTCACGGTTTTCAGAAGTTCTGTGTCCGTTTACGATATTGTAAGATGACATAATGCACCACGGATCTGCCTCTTTTACGATAATCTCAAACGCCTTTAAATAAATCTCCCTTGCTGCCCGCTCGGACACTCTGGAATCGCTTTCCTTACGGTTTGTCTCCTTATTGTTGCATGCAAAATGTTTGACCGTCGCGGCAATATGTTTTGACTGGATTCCCTTTACCATTGCAGATGCCATTTTCCCGGTCAGATACGGGTCTTCGGAATAATACTCGAAGTTTCTTCCGCAAAGCGGACTTCTGTGGATATTGACCGCAGGCGTCAGCCAGACGGCAATGTTATTTTCCTTCACCTCAGCGGCACCTGCTGCACCAACCTGATATAACATATCCGGGTTCCAGGTACATGCTAAAAGTGTCGCACACGGCCACGCCGTCGTAACTACGCCGCATTTTTTCTCAATGCGGAGTCCGGCAGGTCCGTCCGCCGTCATAATATTCGGGATTCCATACTCCGGCATATTTCCAAATCCAAATGTATTTGCCACACCGGTATTCGGCTGTCCGCCTAAAATATGCGCAAGTTCCTCATCCGTCATCTGTGTCACAAATTCATCCAGCGTGATCTTTCCTTCTGCAACTTCCATAAAAATATGTGCGTCTTTCTTATACGGCTGTGACCAGATCTGATGTCCCGGCAGTGCGCGGACAGCCGGTGAAAATCCATCGCTTTCCTCCCTCGGAACACGTTTGATTGCGGAGTAATCCGGATCATTCGGTTCGGACTGCGGCAGTTTTTCAAAACTTCCATCGGAGAGCATGCGCTCCGCAAGTGAAGTCGGAACCAGTTTTGCGGTAAGCTGCTCTGTTACGGTATCCTCTGGCATTGTAAAACAAAATACCTGCTCTGTTTCCCGCACGGACGTGCCAAGATAAAACTGATACTTACCTTTTTCCAGCACATAGGCAGATTTCTGAATTTTTCCCAGATCATCATAGGATGCAAGCTGTGCCACCGGTGCCTCTAACGTCAGAAGCTGCGTTTCTCCCTGTGCTAACAGTCGTGTTTTTTCAAATGCTGCAAGGACTCTCTTTGCCTTTCCAAGTACGCCCTGCGGTGCCTGCGCATATAACTGCATGACTTCTTTTCCCGGATATTTTCCGGTGTTGGTCACATTGACACGCACACGGATCACCCCCTGTTTTTCTTCCGCAGATACTAACGCACACTCGAAAGTCGTGTAGGAAAGACCGTAGCCAAACGGATAATTGACGGCTTTATCAGCCCCCGGTATTGTCTCAAAATAGCGGTAGCCGACGTAGATATCTTCTTTATAATCGACATATTTTACCGATTCATGGAATGTCTCCGATGACGGATAGTCTTCCAGTTTCTTTGCAAATGTGTCGGAAAGTTTTCCGGATGGGCTGCCGACGCCGCACAGAAGCTCTGCTGCTGCGCTTCCGCCTTCCATACCCCCCTGCCATGCCATCAGCACCGCCTGAATTTTTTCATTTTCTGCAAACCAGTCCGTATCGACCATGCCGCCGACATTCATAACGACTGCCACCTTCGGGAACAACTGCTGCACCTGTTCCACCATCGCGCTCTCTTCCTTCGTCAGGTAAAAGTCTCCGTCTGGAAAAATGCGCTCTGCCTTTTCCAGCAGCGGATCTGTCTGTACCGACTCATCCATCTCCTTATCATAAGAACTCTTTCTGTCCCAGCCTTCCCCGGAAAAACGGCTGATGCAGATCACTGCCGTGTCCGTGTACGCTCTCGCTTTTTTTGCAGTTTCTTCCGGAAACGCAGGCTCTACTGTCATTCCTGGTTCTGCTCCTGCCTCGTACTGTTTTTCTACCTCTTTACGGTAATAATCAGAGAGTGCCTCATACACTTCTACTTTTTCCGGCAGCTTCTTGAATCCCTCATACAAATTTGTCGTATAAGCAACGGTTACATCTCCGCTTCCGCCACCACCCTTGACATAGTCAAAACTGCCTTTTCCAAACAGGGCGAGTTTGGTGCCTGCCTGAAATGGGAGAAGGCTTTCATTGTTCTTTAGAAGAACCATGCCTTCTTTGGCGGCTTCTTTTGATAGGGTGATGTGTGCTTTTGAGGCGGTGACTTTGGTGCCGTCAGCTCCGAGAGGGAGGTTGGGTTGATAAAGTGATCTTTGCCATTTTTCCATGATTGTGGGCTCCTTTTTGAAATATTTGGTGGGTGGGCGTTGGAGGCAAAACTCTTCCGAAGGCTGTGAGCGTTGGGGGCAAAACTCTTCCGAAGGCTGTGAGCGTTGGGGCAAAACTCCTCTTTAGGCTGTGAGCGTTGGAGGCAAAACTCCTCTTTAGACTGTGAATGTTGTGAGGCATACACAGATTTAACGAAGGCACGCTCTCGCTGCGTGTCGCTCGTAGCGGTACTAAGCGACCAAAATACGGTCGCTAAGGACCGACGGCTCCCCAGCACCTTCTTATAAATCTGTATATCCCTCGCAACAGATGCAGGTTGTTGGGGAGTTTTGCCTCCAACGGGTTCAGGTTATTGATGAGTTTTGTTTCCAACGACGTTAGGTTCCTAATGAAATTAGAAGATTTTACTTCCAACTACGTCCACTGATAAATTTTTTTACTTCTTTCCAAATAAGTTGTCTTTCTTACAACTCTCTACGTCTCTGATTATTTATCATTTTCTATGTTCTTATCATACTTACCCCACACCTTAATTTCAAGGCAGATAATGACTTGTATTTCGGTCGATATTGACTTATTATGAGCTTAACAACAAAGTTGGCAGAATCAGTCCTATCGTATTTTACAAGGACTGCCGCACATATTTTCCGGAAGGCTTTCCAACATGCCCTGCGGTCTGTACGGCGCCGGGGTGTCCGGGTAAGGTGGAGCCGTCTTACCGCTTTTTGTGTGTTCCTTAGCGGGCACATGAACAAAAAGTCATGCTGCGGACAGTTGTCCGAGCTCAATGCACTTTTGGCTTTCCATAAACGAAAAAGCGAGTTCTGGGAGCAGCATGAAATCGCCACTTTGTTCAGGTGCCCGCTTAGGAACACGAAAAAGCGGTAACCGGCTCAGCCTTACCCGGACACTCCGGCGCCATACAGACCGCAGGAAGGCTCGCCAAAACCCACGCATGCCATAAACACTTTACCTCAAAAGAAAGGAATCCCCACCACCATGACCACCCACGAAATCATCACCTCCAAACCCAAACTCCCCGTCTACTTCGACATCTACCAGTCCGACAACCAGCTCGTGCCCAGCCACTGGCACGCACACGTTGAGATTTTATACATCTCCTCCGGTTCCATGCATGTCATCTGCCGCGAGGAATCCTTCCTGCTGCACACAGGCGATATCTTTCTGGTGAATTCCGGTGACATCCATTATACCCGCACGATCGGCAGAACGGAAACCTACCTGCTGCAGATCCCGTTTGACTTCTTTAACCAGATGCTTCCCGGTTTTGCCTCCATCCGTTTTCAGGAATACTTTTCTGCGGAAAAATATAAAAATGACCCCGTATTCTGCGAAATGCGGGATCACTTACTGACCATGGGTTACTTATATAAAAATGAAAAAAATGGCTACCAGTTTTTATTTGGCAGCCACCTTCATCATTTTCTTTATATACTTTATACTTCTTACGTCCTGCCACAGTCACAGAGTACCGTCTCGCAGGATACCAAAACGCTCACAAGGCTGAAAGATATCATAACTTATGTGGAAAGGCATTATATGGAACCGCTCTCCCTCTCGGATATCTCAGACCGTTTTGCACTCAATCCCGAATACTTCTGCCGTTTCTTTAAGAAAAACATGGGATTCACCTTCTTAGAATACGTCAACATGGTACGGCTTTCCCATATTTATTCTGACCTCATGCAGACCGGCGACAGCATTACACAGATCATGGAACGCCACGGTTTTATCAACTATAAGGTATTCAACCGTATGTTCAAAGAAGTATACGGCTGTCTGCCCTCGAAAGTCCGCCATCAGTAACCAACCGGCTGTCTGCCTTCAGATGCCCGTCATTAATAACCGATCGGCTGATCCTTGCTTCCCACCTTAAGACGTGCCATAGCACGCGCTAATGAGGCTTTGGAGCGATGATACTCTTCAATGCTCTGTTTCTGGCGAAGCTGTTCTTCCGCACGCTCTTTTGCTTCCTGCGCACGTCTTACATCGATCTCCTCCGGTGATTCACAGGTGTCTACAATGACTGTTGCACGGTTGTTGATGATCTGCGCAAACCCGGTTCCCGTAACACCGTAGATCGTGTTTCCGTTTTCCTCTAAGATACGGATCTCTCCGACCTCCACGGCAAACACCATATTTTCATGGTGCGCCTGGATCGCCTTTAAACCATCATGGAGCGGCAGGACTACCTGTGCACATCTTCCATCGTAAAATACCTTATCACAGGCAATTACTTTTAAGCTAAATGTATTCATGTTCCTCCCTCCTAGCTGGCGGAACCGGTATTACCCATTGTCTTTGCCCGCTCAATGACATCCTCGATCGTTCCTACGTTAAAGAAAGCAGCTTCCGGATATTCATCCATCTCACCGTCAACGATCGCCTTAAATCCGCGTACGGTGTCTTTTAACGGCACATATTTGCCCGGTACACCGGTAAAGTTCTCTGCAACGTGGAACGGCTGGGATAAGAACTTCTGGATCTTTCTTGCACGGTAAACAACAAGTTTATCCTCCTCGGAAAGCTCTTCCATACCAAGAATTGCAATGATATCCTGTAACTCTGTGTATTTCTGAAGGATCTCCTGAACACGTCTTGCTGTCTCATAATGCTCTTTTCCGACAACATCCTCCTCGAGGATACGGGAGTTTGACTCCAACGGATCAACTGCCGGATAAATACCCTGCTCTACGATCTTTCTGGAAAGAACGGTCGTTGCATCCAGATGTGCGAATGTCGTTGCAGGCGCCGGGTCAGTTAAGTCGTCTGCAGGCACATAGACTGCCTGTACGGAAGTAACGGAACCGTTTTTGGTTGATGCGATACGTTCCTGTAATTCACCCATCTCAGTTGCTAAAGTCGGCTGATAACCAACGGCTGACGGCATACGTCCTAACAGAGCGGATACCTCAGAACCAGCCTGTGTAAAACGGAAAATATTATCAATGAATAAAAGCACGTTCTGATGCTCCTCATCACGGAAATATTCTGCCATGGTAAGTCCTGTCTCAGCAACACGCATACGTGCTCCTGGCGGCTCGTTCATCTGACCAAACACTAAGGCTGTCTTTTCGAGTACGCCGGATTCTTTCATCTCGGACCAGAGGTCATTACCCTCTCTTGAACGCTCTCCGACACCGGTAAAAATGGAATATCCGCCGTGCTCGGTTGCAATGTTACGGATCAGCTCCTGGATCAATACCGTTTTACCAACGCCGGCACCACCGAACAGACCGATCTTACCACCTTTTGCATACGGTGCTAAAAGGTCGATGACCTTGATTCCTGTTTCAAGTACCTCAACGACCGGACTCTGATCCTCGAAAGATGGCGGATCTCTATGGATACACCAGTGTTTCTCTCCCTCTAAAGTCTTGCCGCCGTCTAAGGTATCTCCTAATACATTGAACAGACGCCCCAATGTGCCCTGTCCGACCGGAACCGTAATGCCGCTTCCCGTAGCAACAACTTCCATGTCCTTGTGAAGTCCCTCACTGGCAGCTAACATAATACAACGTACTGTGTTATTGCCGATGTGCTGTGCAACTTCCATGACACAGCGTTTTCCGCCGTTGTCTACTTCAAGCGCATCTTTGATAAACGGAAGGTCATTATCTTCAAATTCAACGTCTACTACAGGTCCCATGACCTGCACGATTTTTCCTGTTTTCATTCCGCTTTCACATCCCCTTCCTATTTTTTCTTCTTTTTCTTCTGTGCCTTCGCACCGCCGATTACCTCTGTGATCTGCTGGGTAATCGCAGCCTGACGCACACGATTGTATTCAATGGACAAAGTCTGCAGCATCTCTTTTGCACTGTCTGTTGCCGCCTGCATCGCCATCATTCGTGAATTGTGCTCACTGGCAAATGACTCCACGAGTGCACCGTAAATAAATCCGTTGACATAGTTCGGCACCACATGCTCTAAAATATCCTGCATGGTCGTATCTGCCTTGATCTCCTCCTGATAAATATCAACAGGAGCTTTCCCCATGAAATCCTCTTTTACCAGTGGAAGCAGTTTCATCATTTCCGCTTCCATGGAAAATGAATTCTCCATTTTCGTATAAATGATGTATACCTCATCCAATTCGTTGTTATTGTATAACTCCAGAATACGTTCTGTGATAACTCTGGCTCTGTGCAGGGAAGGATTTTGCACCGTATATTTAAACTCGGTATCTACCTCTAACCCTTCCTTGGTAAAATACTGTCTTCCAAGCTCTCCGACGACGAACAGTTTGTTGTTTTCGCCCTGCTCAAACAGTTCATGCGCCATTTTAATGACGTTATGGTTGTACGCACCTGCCAGTCCCTTATCTGCAGTGATCACAATGTATCCCCTGCGTTTTTTGTCGTCCGGAATCTCCTCGCGCTGGTCAAAATACCGGCTCTTAGCATCCGGAATATGACGGAGCAGTCGTGAGATTGCAGACTGTAACGCATAGAAATACGGCTCTGTATTTTCGAGCTTCTGCTTTGCACTTCTTAACTTTGCAGAGGAAATCATATACATGGCACTCGTGATCTTCATCGTATCCTGAATACTTTTCATTCGTTTCTGAATTTCCTTGGTATTTGCCATGCTCTATCACCTGCTCTTAAATTCTTTGACTGCCTCTACGATCTTTTCTGTAATCTCATCATCCAGCACTTTTTTCTCGTTGATGGCATCAACGACATCCTTATGCTCAATCTTAAAGAAATCAAGTAATCTACCCTGGAACTCTTTCATCTGTTTGATATCCACATCCAAAAGCAGACGTTTGTTTGCTGCAACCAGTGTAATTACCTGATCTGCGAGGCTCATCGGATGGCAGAGCGGCTGTTTTAAGAGCTCCATCAGTCCTTTACCATACTGTAACTGCTCTTTCGTCATATCATCCAGATCGGAGCTGAACTGTGTAAATACTTCCATTTCACGGTACTGTGCCAAATCGATACGAATCGTACCGGATGCTTTTTTCATTGCCTTTGTCTGTGCCGCACCACCTACACGGGATACGGAAAGACCTACATTGACCGCCGGTCTCATACCGGAGTTGAACAGATCACTCTCTAAGAAAATCTGACCGTCTGTAATAGAAATAACGTTCGTAGGAATATAAGCGGAAACATCGCCTGCCTGTGTCTCAATAATCGGCAATGCGGTAATGGATCCTCCGCCTAATTCATCGCTTAACTTACTGGAACGCTCTAATAATCTTGAATGTAAATAGAATACGTCTCCCGGATATGCCTCACGTCCCGGTGAACGCTCTAAAAGTAATGACAGTGCACGGTATGCCACTGCATGTTTGGAGAGATCATCATATACGATCAGGACATCTTTTCCTTTGTACATGAAGTACTCTGCAAGTGCTGTTCCTGCATACGGAGCGATGTACTGTAAGGATGCAGATTCACTCGCTGTCGAGGAAAGCACGATGGAATAATCCATGGCACCGTTCTTTGTCAGTGTATTCACCAATTTTGCAACCGTAGATGCCTTCTGACCGATTGCAACGTAAATGCAGACAACATCTTTACCTTTCTGGTTTAAGATGGTATCTACTGCGATCGATGTTTTACCGGTCTGACGGTCACCGATGATCAGCTCACGCTGTCCACGTCCGATCGGAAACATGGAGTCGATTGCAAGGATACCTGTCTCCATTGGCTGTTTTACGGACTGTCTGTCTACGATACCCGGTGCTTCCTGCTCGATGGCACGGTAATCATCTGCTTTGATCTCACCTTTTCCATCGATCGGGGCTCCAAGGGCATTGATAATTCTTCCAAGATAAGTATCACCTACCGGAATACCTGCTTTTTTCTTAGTTCTGGTTACTTTCGTTCCCTCTTTGATCTCTGTGTCTTTACCAAAAATAATACAGCCTACCTGATCACGTTTGATATCCTGTACCATTCCGCGGACACCGTTCTCAAAGATAACGATCTCACCATACATCGCATGCTCAATACCATAAATCGTTGCGATACCATCACCAACCCAGATGACAGTTCCGACTTCCTGGTCTTTGCTTACCATGTCATAGTTCTCTATCTCTGTTTTCAGGATAGATATAATCTCTTCTGAACTGATAGAACCCACGTTATCACCTCCACGCTAATCTTCTCTCTAACCGATTTAAGCGCCCTTTCATGCTGTAATCTTCTTCTATATCTCCTACCCGCAGTACAAATCCACCGATCAGTTCCGGCTTCTTTTCCAATGCAAGCGCAACTTTATCTTTCTGATATTTCTTTGCAAGATATGCCTTCATCTGTGCCACTTCATCCTCTGTCGGCTCTAAGACATACTCCAGTTTTGCCTGAAGGATACCATTTTTCTCCGCTTCCACTACATCATATGCGGCAAAAATTTCCTCAAGGAGATCTGCCTCACCGTAATCGCAAACCACCTTCAGAAAATTTTTCATTGATTCCGGAAAGATCCGGTCGATCAGCTTATGTTTCTCCTGTTTTGACACAACCGGGCTTTTTAAACTCTTCGGCAGATCCTGGGTCAGAGAAAGAATCTCTTTTGTCTCATCAACCGCTTCTCTTGTCACACCAAGCTCTAAGAGAACCGTTGCATAATTATTTGCTGTCTGCGTCATTCACACCACCTGCTTTTGTCAAAAACTGTTGATACAGTAACCGGTTATTCTCGTTCGTACTTGCCTCACCAAGTACTTTTCCTGCTGCTGCCACTGCAAGAACTGCAATCTGTGACTGAAGATCCTGCACAGTTTTGTCACGTTCGAGTTCCACGGTCTTATGGGCATTCTCGATGATCTTTTCTGCTTCCGCATCCGCCACATTGATTCTGTTCTCATACTCTGCCTGTGCACTCTTACGAGTTTTCTCAAGCAGTTCTGCAGATTCCTCATGCGCCTGTGCAAGCATTCCCTCATACTGTTTCTTTAAGTCTCCCGCTTCTGCCTTTAATTTGTTGGCATCTGCGATCTGACCTTCGATCATCTGCTTACGCTGCTCCATAACATTCGTGACAGGACCAATTAAAAACTTACGAAGTCCCAGATACAGAACGATCAGGTTAATGATGGTAAAGACGACGTTCCAATCTATTCTTAATAATTGCATTCTCTACCAGACCCTTTCCTTAACCTAAGAATAAGATAATTAAAATTGCAACAACCATACCGAAAATTGCAGTACCTTCGGCAAGTGCACAACCAAGTAATAATGCTTTTGTAATCTTTCCGTCTGCTTCCGGCTGTCTTGCGATAGCGTCTGTTGCCTTAGATGTTGCAAGACCGATACCGATACCTGCTCCAATACCTGTTAATGCTGCGATTCCTGCTCCAATAGCGATTAATGATGTCATGATAAAATTCTCCTTTTTCGTTTTTAATTTTGCTTTAACTTCTACTCGATGCTTTCCTTAATAAATAAGGATGTTAAAAATACAAATACATATGCCTGAATAAATCCGTCAAACAAGTCAAAATACAGACTGAGCGGAACCGGCACTAAAAGCGGTGCCACGATCTTGATCAGCTCCATAATGACAAATGCTCCTAAAATGTTACCAAAAAGACGCATACACAATGATAATGGACGAATAAAAATCTCCAATATATTCATTGGCAGCATAAGTGGTATCGGTTCGGCGAAACTCTTCAGAAAACCTTTCATTCCTTTCGCATGTACTCCCGAATATTCGATCAGTACAATACTCATCAATGCAAGCGCACCGGTAACACCGACATCCTTTGTCGGGGATTTCAGTCCGAACAGTCCGATCATATTCGCGATTGCAATATAAATTCCTACTGTCATTAAATAAGGAATATAACGTTTTCCTTCCTCTCCAAGTAAATCGTAAAAGAAGTTATGCAATCCGCCAATAACTGTCTCTACTGCTAACTGACGTTTTCCTACGTTCTCTACACGCAGATTTCTTCCTAAGAAAAATGCCGCTATCAAAAGAACTGCCATAATAACCCATGTTACTACTACCGATTCGGCAACCGGAATACCTCCAAATACCGGAATCGTAAAAGCAGTTTCACAGTTCAGCTCTTCCATCAGCGCTTTCGATAATTCCTCCGTATTCTCACTTCCCTTCTTTCCTACACTTCGCTGTATTTTATTTAAAATTTTTCCACTTGTCAATTTTTTGTCATAGTGAAAATCATGGAGCCCATTTTGGTAATTTTATACAATTTTATTTTCTGTTTTTTGTGTGTTTTTTTATGTTTTGGGAATTGAATATTTCATTTGTTTATAATTATTTTATTTTTACCCTGAATTGAATCCAAAATATAGTCCAAAATACCAAAAAAAGTTTACATTTCTTATGCAATATCTTTTACGATTCTTTAATAAATTACACATTGCGCTGCATTCCGCTATATCCCTCTCCCCAATCACTCAAAGATTTTTCTGATCATTTATCTCAACAACTTCTCTATTGATTCTCAACCGACTATTGTCACTCGTAATTTATACTCGCACATTGATTCATCACATCATATACTAAAATAAATAGCTTACTGTACTGGAGACTTTCAATGAACACAGAGACCAGAGGAACACTTTCCCGGCGGGGTAATATTTCACAGATCACAAATGCTTTCGTGGAGGAGGTCAATGCTTTTTCCAACACTTCCACCGGATATATCATCGTATCTTATGCAGCCTCGCCCGGACAGCAATCCGACAACATCCAGATGCTCCGTTTAAATATCAACCGGAACACTGTCATCCTCGATTCATCCTGTCAGGTCATATCCCTGTCGGAAATCCGCCCGCAAACATGGATCACTGCAGTTTTCTCTTCTGCAATGACACGGAGTATCCCTCCACAGGCAAATGCATTTCTGATCATGGTACAGAGACGGCGCCCTCAAATTGAAATTGCAACCTCGATCGGCAGGATTGCAAGTATCGACGCCGCAAATGGCTTTTTGTACACCGGCAATCCAAACGACATCAACAGCCAGGTCCGCTACGTCGTCTCAAATTCCACCTTCTCCGATCCATCCGGCCGCCCGATCACACTTTCATCCCTCCGCCCCAGCCAGCGCGTCCGCATTACACATGCAACCACACAGACCGCAAGCATCCCACCTCAGACAATAGCGTTTCATGTGCAGTTATTGTAACCGAATCTTTACCAGGACTTCACACTTTTTTCAAAAATTTACCACAATTCCATCATGAACTTCGTTTACTATAAATAATGTCAAAAGGAAATAAACCTTTTTCACATAAAACAGTTTCTTTTTTTTCATAACAAAGCCAGTAAAACATCCCCCGTTTTACTGGCTCCTCCTTTTTTATTCACTGAACAAGAAGCAATCCATAAAGGGTATGGTAAATGTTCAAAATGTTTTTAAACCACTTCAAAAATTACAAAAAAATAGCGGAAAGCCTTAGTTCTACTGGCTTTTCGCTGTATTTTAGTTAATGAGACATCAGGGATTCGAACCTAAGTCTCGATGTTCAAATACTGATAGAAAGGGCATTTGCAACACATCATCTACTTAGTGTAATCATTCTGTCAAATGCTTGCTTTCCACAAAGAAAGTTTGCTTGCTAACACTTGACGGAATCACATATTCTATATAATGAATTCAGAGGTTGTTAGACACATTTGTTCTAACAACCTCTTGTTTAATCTCATCCTATTTCTTTATGAATACTTGCTTTACATATGAATTCTGTCCAAATACATATGTACCATCATTGTAAACTGTATATGGACACACCTTAACATAATATCTTTTTCCCTTTGCTAATTTTTTTATTGTATAAGTTGTCGTTGGTGAATATACAGTTTTTACTCCCTTTTTAAATTTGTAATTTGTAGAATATTGGATTCTATAACCAATCGCATTTACTGCTGATTTACACTTAACTGTCATTTGACCCTTTTTGTTATTTTTTAAAGAGCTAATAGTTCCTTTAGATAATTTAATCTGTTTTTCTGCTTGGATTTTGAAAGAATATACTGTACTTATTTCTGTACCACCTTTTGTAATATCTAAATAGTATATTCCTTTCGGCAAAGTCCTGCTCTGACTAGTTTTGAATTTTCCTGTCGCTACATTACTTTCATATTGCAAATCATTACCATTCAGTACAATTTTTCCATCTGAATTATATATACACATCCCATAATTTGTAGTGGAATCTACTGTTGCACTTAAAGTAACATGTGACTTTTTAGAAATACTAAATTTGTAATATCTGTGTGTAGTATACCATGGTGAAGGACTTGTTATTGTTCCATTATAAACTTCCTCCAACTCATAATCTTCTGCCTCATCCGTCATTGCTGCATTTACTTTTATGCTTTTAAACATAAACATACAGCAAACGCATAAAAGTATCATTAACAAACTTTTTGTCCATTTTTTATTCATGGCAAACTCCTCCTTTTTTATTTCTATTTTACCATATTTTTTTAATCATTCAACTTTATGGAATAATATTTTTATCCCCATCTATAATATAACATATCAATTACGATATCCCGATAGCAACTATCTGTTTCCTAATAGGGAAAATACTTCACCTATCACAAATAGAGCTGTCTATCTTGTTTATCAAGGTATTTGTCAAAAATTAGGTATAAAAAGCGAAAAAGGTATCATTAAAGATCCTCATTCCTTTAGAAGAAATGTTTCCACCTCCCTTGTTAATTCAAAAGGTGGTAATCTTCTAATTGCATCTGCATTATTAGGACATAGTCCAACCGTCGCAGAAAAGAATTACTTAACGGGAATCGACTTGAATCAAGCTCAAGCTGTAGCCAACCAAAGATACTTGCTAAATTAAACAAAGTGTAATCAATTTTTTTAATGTACAAAAATAAGAAGTGTTGATTTTTCAACACTTCCAATCTTTTAGCTAATGAGACATCGGGGATTCGAACCCCGGACAACTTGATTAAAAGTCAAGTGCT